>ERZ780144.3899-NODE-3899-length-10083-cov-2.393997_pt1 | contig 10083 bp, 8 predicted proteins | sample MGYA00511380_ERZ780144 | MGnify/ENA primary metagenome ERZ780144 (study PRJEB29588, sample SAMEA1965858) | human gut metagenome | biome: human gut; feature: human-associated habitat; material: faeces | place: Denmark | collected 2008/2010 ... | reverse complement strand
TCCTTTATAAAGCTCTGCTGCCAGTTCCTGTTCGCTTGTGCCATTGTTATCCGAAGCTGCGGATTCCTCGACAGAAGCATCTACTTTGCTTTCTGCATCTGAGTTCTTAGAATCTTCTGATCTATTGATCGTAACAGAAGCTACTTTCTTCTTAGAAGACTTCTCTTTATCTTCTGCAGACTTCTCATTTTCAGACTTTGTTTTCTCTGCTTTTTCAGGGTCTCTTGCTGTGTCCTTCGTCATATCGATTTCAAGAAGTACAATCCCCTGATCATAATGATAAATCTTGAAATATTCTGCATAGTCAAGCTTTGTCTCTGACTGATATTCCAAACCTATGATTTCAGGTGCTTTTTCATCCAGCTTCTGGTTACTGCTTGTTGAAACATCTGTTCCGTTTGCAGATGTTCCTCCATTCGCCGCTGCAAGATAAATGAAAATCGTATATTCTATCTCATGTGCGACAGACATTTTATCTGTCATTCCAATAATCTTATTGTTCTGATTCAATGCAACCGGGATAACAGCTATCGCTGATCCGCCGCCCTTTGTTGTGTAATACTTATTTCCGTTCGCTTTCACATACTGATAATGATCACTGCTGAACACGAGTGTTGCATAAGCCTGTCCATTCTGGATCGTCACTTTATTACAAGTAATCTGAACCTTACCTGTTCCACCGGACCAGGTAAAACGATCCGGAGTGTATACACCGTCTTTCAGTGTTGTTCCACTGTCTACATGAGAAGTAGAACCACTTGTATCGGATTCGTATTTTGATACATTATCTGCTTTTCCGTCATTTCCATCTGTTTTTCCTGAATTAGTTCCAGATACAGAACCGCCTGGGAAAGCAGAATTGTTTGTTCCTGTATTACCTGTATTGTTGGAACCACCAGTAGTTCCGGAATTTCCTGTGTTTCCGTTGTTTCCGGAATCACCTTTATTCTCAGAATCTGTAGAATTAAGATCGGCAATCTTCTTCATTGTCTCTGACTGGAATGTCAGTGTTCTGTCATACCAGATTCCTTTTTTAATAGAATAGGCTGCTACTGCGATTTCCTTATCCAACGCTTCTACCGGAACGGTATAAGTATATTTTCCTTCTTTATTCACCTGATATGGAATCCAGGATGACTGCTCTGCGCTTGCAGCCTCTTCCTTTGTTCCCATGTACAGATAGCCGTAACCGGTTCCGCTTAATGTAAGCACGGCGCTCATTTTTCCGTCTTTTGCTGTCAGGATACAATCCACTACTTTAAACATGGAAGAACTGGAAGTTACGTCCATACTGTAGATTCCGTTTGCTACTGTTGCTTCCGGTGCTGGATTCGGATTTGGAACCGGATCCGGTGTTGAGGTTTCTCCCGGATTCGGAATGTACATCCATAAGTACTGTTTGTCATACCAGGTCTGATCTTTTGACTTTCTCAAAGATACCGGAATTGTCTGACCTGCTTTTTCTTTCGGCACATTAAAATGAAATGTCCATGCACCTTCTTCATCCTTTGTTCCTTCTATAACAGCTGCTTTCAACAAGTCATCTTTTGAACCAAGATATAGCGCATCAAATCCTGTGTTGTTTGTCTTGATCGTAATATCAAGTTCGCCATCCTTTTCAACAACTGTTGATTCACTGACCTTGAACATCTTGAACTCTTCAGCATCTTCTTTTACTACTTTCACAGATTCTCCAGTTACAGAAGGTGCCTCCTGCAGTGGCAGAAGTTCCGGTTCCGGAGTATTCGTAGAATCGTTAGAATCCGTAGAAGGTTCTGACTTGCCTGTCTCATCTTTTATCTGTGTATCCTTGTTATCAGTTTTTTCGTCCGCAACCTGATCTGAGACAGTTGTGCCTGGATTTTTCCCGGTGGTTTCTGTATCTTTCTCTTCTGAATTATTTTCTGAGTTATTCTCTAAATTTGGTTTTGTTTCTGCTTCGATTGAATTCTGATTATCTGATTTATCCGAAGAATTATCAACTTTATCAGATTCCTCTTTCTGATCTTCTTTTGTTAAATCGTCATTTCCTTTATCTTCTTTAACATTTCCTGCGTCTTCTGTCTGACTCTCATCTTGTTTCTTATCTAGATCAGTTTCTTCCACCTCAACAGTTTCCTGTAAATTTGTCTCATACTGCTGCTCATTTTCTGCCGCATATGTTCTTGTATAAGACAATGGTGAAACCATCATAGAACCTGTCAGCATAAGCGCAAGCCATCTGCTCTTATTTTTCATTTCTTTTTTGTCTCCTATTAAGTTGTGAATTATAAAATACGGAAAATGGATAGAATTATCCTGAATCGAATGAATGATTTTTTCGGTACAATCAATTACTCGTGATCTGGAATTCGTATATTCCCCGCACCAACGGCCGGCAGGTTTCCTGACTTACAGATCTTCTATACAGAACACCTTCCCGGTCTCCCAGTGGATGTGCGGACTCTCCACACTTGTCTGTATAGGAGCGGTCTTCTGAAATCTAATTTCTAAGAAGACCGCATCTCTGCTCACAGTGACGAGTTCGTACAGGTCTTGCACCTGTTTCCCTTTTACCTGTTTCGATCAGGATATGGAAATATATTCTCTGATCAAACAGCACCGAACGCTATTATTTCTGACTAACTATAACATTTCATTATATTGAAGTCAACTATTCCGCCTTCACGGCCCAGCGCATCTTCGTAGATCTTGCCCTTCCGTTCTGTGAACATTCCTGCGCTGACGGACGTACAACATCCCTTGCATATTCGGAATAGATTCCTTCTTTGTATCCTGCTTTGAGTGCTTTTTTTACAAGCTTGTCCTCTCCGGAATGGAATGTAAGAATTGCTACTCTTCCGCCCGGTTTTAATGCTCCCGGGAGTTTCTCCATAAATTCATAAAGCACTTCGAACTCATTATTGACATCAATACGAAGTGCCTGGAATGTTCTTTGGCAAGTCTTCTTGATAATGTCCTTCTTTTCTTTATTATTCGGAAGGAAATCCAAAGTCTTCTCGATCACATTTCTAAGCTTTGTTGTTGTATCGATGCGATTGCCTCTGCGAATCTCATTTGTAATTGCTTTCGCCAGTTCTTCGCAGTATGGCTCATCTGAATTCTCGTAAAGCATTCCGGCAAGCTCTTCCTCGGAAATGTTATCAAGGCGCTCTGCTGCGCTGATTCCCTTCTCCTGGTTCAGTCGCAAATCCAGCGGTCCGTCAACTTTGAAAGAAAATCCTCTCTTCGGATTGTCGATCTGCATAGAGGAAACTCCAAGATCCGCAAGAATAAAATCAAATCCTCCAACTTCTTTTGCAATCTCATCGATCGTGCAGAAGTTCTGCAGACGAATACTTAAAATGTCTTCTCCGAATCCCTGATCTGCCAGACGCTTTCTTGTCTTCGCAGACTCTTCCGGGTCAACATCTGTTGCATAGATGTGCCCCTCACCTTTCAGACATTCCAGCATTGCTTTCGTATGTCCACCGTATCCGAGTGTCGCATCGAATCCGGTCTCACCCGGCTGGATTTTCAGGAAATCCAGGATCTCATTTACCATGATAGAAATGTGCATTCCGGCAGGAGTATTTCCCTTCTGGATTACATGCGCGATTGTATCCTTGTATTTCTCCGGCTGTAACTCTTTATATTTCTCCTCGAATTTCTTCGGGTATTTTCCTTTATATCTCACACGACGCTTATGCGGTGTCTGCGATTCTTGTATATTTTGATTGTTCTGTTCGCTCATTTCGCTCTCCTGTTCTTATTTTTACAACGTATGTACAGTATACCATGAAAGTTATTCACAATATACCATGATCTTTAAAATGTTTTCCACATAAGTCTTCATATTTTTCACCTATTCACATTTCTTTACCGGAACCTGCATGGATTCGCTATTTTATCCGGCTGCATATCTTACTGCCACGTTCATCACTCCCGCAAGCATCATCACAACCACCGGATTCAGTTTTGTCTTACGAAGCAATAACAGACAGATTCCAAAGATCACCACCATAGACCATTTTGTCGTCGCAAACTGCACAATTCCATCTGTCCAGAATGCAGTGTGCAGAATTGCGATACCTGCGGATGCGATCAGTGCAACAACTGCCGGTCTTAAGGATTCCAGCACGCTCTGGAACATTTTCATTTTCTTATATCTTAAATAAAACCATGCGATCAAAGTTACGACAATACAAGACGGCAGAATGCACCCACAGGTCGCCGCAACAGATCCCGGAACTCCCGCAATCTTGCTGCCGACAAATGTTGCCGCATTGATTGCAATCGGCCCAGGTGTCATCTGGGAAATCGTGATCAAATCTGTGAATTCTGTCATCGTAAGCCAGTCGTGCTGCGACACTACCTGTTCCCGGATCAGAGGCATCGCCGCATAACCGCCACCAAAGCTGAACAGTCCAATCTGAAGAAAGCTTAAAAATAATTTCAAATAAATCATTTCTCTTCACTTCCTTTCCTCGTGATCTTTTTCTCAATTAATGCGCGGAGTACTCCGACAATCCCACAGACCAGAATCACATAGACTCCATTTACCCCAAATACGCAGGAAGCTGTAAATGCCCCGACCATAAGTACGTATGACAAAGCATCTTTCTTCTTAACGATGCCGGCTCCCATGTCATATGTCACAGATGCGATCACGGCGCCCACTCCGGCCTGCATTCCTTCGAGCATAAAGCTGATGATCTGGTTATTTCGAAATGCCTGATAACCGGCAGAAAGTATCGATATAATAAGAAATGGTGGGATTACTGTCCCGGCAATTGCTGTCAGAATCCCCGCCAGTTTATATCCCACCACAATCGCTCCATTAACTGCGATTGCTCCCGGTGCCGACTGCGCGATCGCCACAAGATCCAGCATCTCCTCTTCCTCAATCCAATGATATTCATCTACGAACTTTTTCTTCATCAGGCTGACGATCACATAACCTCCACCAAATGTGAACGCACTTAAGTAAAAGGTTGACCAGAAAATCTTCCACAATTTTTTATCTTGTTTTTTTCCTTGCGTTTTTTCTTGTTGTTCTTCCATATATATTGTCCTCGTATATTATGATTATGCGAATTGCGTAGCACTAGAACTCCCGACACACTATATGCTATCGGCAGGCAAAATTCCCTAACTATGATATTCTTTCTCTTGTAGTCTATCTCAATCAAAATGATTATGCAATCGCCTTGAATTTTTTACATTATATTTTCCTTTTTGAAACCTTAATTTTATCTGAATTTTCCCTATTTAGAAAATGATTATGATACAATGAGAACAGTAATATTTATCATAAAGGAGATTGAAATTGAAAAACCCATTTTTTCGATTCTCTTGTGCCGTTCTCCTGTGTTACTGCCTGACCGGATGCGGTAGCATACAGCACAAATCCAGTACGGACACGGCGCAGGCGCAGGGTACTAAGGCACCACCCAAGACAGCGGATGATTTTTCTATCTCATCAGATTCTGAAAATGAAACTGTGGATGAAACTTCTTCTGCTGATGCCGCCACCCCATCTGCTTCTGAATCTGAATCCGTAACTCAGCAGGAATCGCTGACCGGCGCAGCGGCTCTTTACAGCAATGGACAGGAGATCAGCTTTGACCCTTCCTGGCAATACGCAGACTTTTCTGCAATCAATTCTGGAACAGCTACTATTTATCTTGCAGATTCTGACCGCAAGGATATCGTCATCGGCGTGAATGCCGGACACGGAACTTCCGGTGGTGCTTCTGTAAAGACACAGTGTCACCCGGATGGTTCTCCAAAGACAACCGGCGGAAGCACTGCTCAGGGTGCAACTTATGCGACTGCAGTTTCCGGTGGAATGACATTTAACGATGGAACTGCTGAAAGCACTGTTACACTTCAGATGGCTCAGATTCTGAAAGATAAGCTGCTTGCTCAAGGATATGATGTCCTTATGGTGAGAAATAGCGACGATGTCCAGCTTGATAATGTTGCCCGCACCGTACTCTGTAACAATGTAGCTGACTGTCACATCTCACTCCACTGGGATGGAGATGGATTGGGATATGACAAAGGCTGTTTCTACATTTCTGTGCCGGATGGTCTGAAAAGTATGGAACCTGTCGCTTCCCACTGGCAGGAACATGATGCACTTGGGGCCTCTCTTGTAGAAGGACTTCGTACAGAAGGAATGACCATTTACCAAAATGGTTCTATGAATATTGATCTGACACAGACTTCTTATAGTACAATTCCGTCTGTTGATATGGAACTTGGAAATGCAAGCTCTGACCACAGTGATTCCACACTAAATAGTCTGGCTGATGGTTTGGTTCTTGGACTCAATGCTTATTTTGGAAATTAGAATTCTTATTGAGTTATTTATTTTATTTTTTAAGGAGGTTATTATGGAGCCACTCATTCGTGTTAAAAATATGTACAAGATCTACAATCCTGGAGAAAATGAAGTCCGCGCACTGGATGATGTTTCTCTTGAAATCAACCAGGGGGAATTTATTGCCATTGTCGGACATTCCGGTTCTGGTAAATCTACATTTATGAATATGCTCGGCTGTCTCGACACACCCGATTCCGGGGAATATTTTCTGGACGGAAAAGATGTTGCCCATCTCTCAGACAATGAACTGTCTGATATCCGCAATCACAAGATCGGCTTCATCTTTCAGGGATTTAATCTGATTCCAAACCTGGATGCACTTGGAAATGTAGAACTTCCATTGATCTATCGCGGACTTGGAAAGCAACAAAGAAAAGAGATTGCCGGGGAAGCTCTATCGAAAGTTGGACTGGAAAATCGTATGGATCACAAACCGAACCAGCTTTCCGGTGGACAGCAGCAGCGTGTCGCTGTAGCCAGAGCAATTGCCGCACAGCCGCCGATCATCCTTGCCGATGAGCCGACCGGTAACCTGGACAGTAAGTCGACTATCGAGATCATGAATATCCTCAAAGACCTTCATAAGTCTGGAAGAACAGTTATTATCATTACACATGATGATGAAATTGCTAATCAGGTTGATCGTGTTGTCCGCATTATGGATGGAAAGATTGTGAGTGATAGTGTAAATCCGTAGCAATTTAAATCTTTACCTGCAATTACAGAGAGAGGGCAGTACTTCACGATTTCTCAATCGTTGAAGCACTGCCCTCTCTTTATGTTTCTTATCAGATATTTCTTAGTAGAATTTCTAATTACTTCTATTCACTTTTTATTCTACTGATACAAGCTCAATCTTGAAGTTCAGTTCTTTTCCTGCCATCTCATGGTTTGCATCGAAAGTGATTGTTGTCTCTTCCTTAGCTGTTACCTTTACCGGAAATGGCTGTCCATACTGATTGGACAGGTAAACCTGCTGTCCCACTTCAAGGTCTTCAGATCCCGGGAGTTCTGCAATCTCTACTGTGAAGATAGCTTCCGGATTCGGCATTCCATAAGCTTCTTCCGGCATCAGATGGATGTCCACTACCTGACCAACTTCCATATCAGCTACTGCTGCATCAAATCCTTTGATCATCTGTCCTGCACCGCATACGAACTCAAGCGGCTCTCCACGGTCATAAGAAGAATCAAACTGCGTTCCGTCATTGAATGTTCCTTTGTAATGTGTACGGCATTTCTTTCCAACATTCTTTCCTTCCATTGTAGTGTGTGATCCGCATCCGCCACCGCAGCTGCTTCCACAAGAATGTCCCTCTTCATGATCTCCACAGGAATGTCCTTCCTCATGGTGATGATGATCACATGTAGCTCCTCTGGATACAAGCTCGCCTTTCAGGTATGCCTCTACTGCCTGATCTGCATCTCCCTGAGCGCCTGAACACAATTCAACACCAGCCTCTGCAAGTGCTGTCTGAGCTCCGCCACCGATTCCACCACAGATCAGAACATCTACGTTCTGTCCTGCAAGCAGTCCTGCCAGTGCTCCGTGTCCTTCCCCATTAGAACCGATCACTTCACTAGAAACTACCTTATTATCTTCCACTTCGTACACTTTGAAAGTCTCTGTCTTTCCAAAATGCTGGAAAATATTTCCGTTGTCATAAGTTACTGCAATTTTCATTGTAAAATCCTCCGTTTCAAAATTCCCTGTCAGACTAGTATAATCCATTACGCAGGTAAAAGCAACCTTTGTGTAAATGCAGCGTTGCGCTTTGTAGTAGTTACTGTTCACATGGTGTGCGACCAGCAACGCAAACAGTATCATTGACACAATCTCCTCAAGACACTATACTTGTTATAAAACTTACTCCAAACCATCAGAAAGTGAGCACAACCATGGAATATGAACACATTACCCATTCCTTTGAACCAATATATAATGAAGACTCCGAGATTCTGATTCTTGGAACTCTTCCTTCTGTAAAATCACGGGAAAATAATTTCTACTACGGACATAAACAAAATCGATTCTGGAAATTGTTGGCGAAACTTTGTGAGGAGGAAACTCCGCAGACAGTTGAAGAGAAAACGACCATGTTACTCCGCCACCATATCGCCATCTGGGATGTTATTCAAAGCTGTGACATCAAAGGCTCCAGTGACAGCAGTATCAAGAATGTGACACCAACTGATTTGAAACAAATCTTAGATCATTGTCAGATTCGACAAATCTATGCAAATGGAAATAAAGCCGGAGCTCTTTATAAGAAATATCAGCAGCCGCTGACCGAAAGAGACATCCTTGTGCTTCCTTCCACCAGCCCGGCCAATGCCGCCTGGTCACTGGATCGTTTGTACGAAAAATGGAGTGAGATACTGAGGTGAATTATATTACCTCAGTTCTCACTCCATTTTCATTCGAATAAATTACTATTCAAACAACTTAGATTATTCGCTAACCTGCGCTCTTCTCTGCTCAAACACTGCTGCCAGTCTCGGCAGAATCTTATTGCATGCCATCGTGTATGCCGCGCCAAATACATTTGCCCCAATACGAAGCGCTACCGCATACGGCATCCCAAACAAGCCGGATGCAATCGACAATGCACCAAATGTATTAAATGCTGTCTGCCATGCATACCCTGCAGAATATCCGACTCCGATTCCTCCGATCATTCCGATGTATGGATACATTGACTCCGGAAGCACCAAATACAGGATAACAAATAACAGACATCCTACTATATTAAATGCAGCTCTCTTTCCTGCTCGTTCTTTACAGTCATCTGGGAATGGAAGACAAACAGACATGCTTGCGATCCCCGCCCACATTGCTCTCGGAAGTCCAAGCAATGACATAAATAACATTGCACTGGAAACAACTAATGAAAGACGAATGTACCATCTGTTTCTTGCAGAGCTGATATTGAACTCGCGGAACAAATCAAGAAATGATCTTCTATACGGTCTGTTCTTCTGATTCTTATAGAAGATTGCCATACACAATACCATTCCAACCAAAAGGCCAGCCACGCGATACAAATACTCCTGTCCGGTCACATCATATCCCTGGAGAAGAAGATATCCAAGAACAAATGTAGAATGATTGTACATGATCACATTGTGACATCCCAAAATCATAAGAAGCAAAATACATACTATATTAATAAAGAATGCCGGAACCGGTGACACCATATTCGAAAGCTTCGGTCCTGCAATCAATATTCCAAAGATTCCGACGATGGATGCCAATCCGTGCGTTGTACGAATTCCAAAATCTGCCTGTCGAAGAACAAGCACCGCAAGAAGCACTGTAACGCCTACTACACTGTTGTTATTCCCTGTGAAATGACTGTATAAAGAAACTACCGCCACACAAAATGCCATTACAAGATAGACTTTAAAATTATAAATAAGAATGTGGCGATACCTTTCCTTCTTGTCTTCTGTCGCTTTGATCAGCTGCTTAGATGCAACTGAACTGAGCTGTAACTCCTGATAAAATGTCATATATCTCTTCCTCCCACTGTTATTTTTCTTTAAAATATCAACGAGAAACTATAATACAAATCCATCTCGGAGTCAATAAAAACTTTATTAAAGTTTTCTGATAAATCTGAATTATTCAAACAATATATAGAATTTAATTTTTAGACTTTACAAAACGCAGGCTCTATGATAAGATAGTTTGTGTCGAGCGGAAGTGGCGG
>ERZ780144.3898-NODE-3898-length-10085-cov-9.115055_pt1 | contig 10085 bp, 10 predicted proteins | sample MGYA00511380_ERZ780144 | MGnify/ENA primary metagenome ERZ780144 (study PRJEB29588, sample SAMEA1965858) | human gut metagenome | biome: human gut; feature: human-associated habitat; material: faeces | place: Denmark | collected 2008/2010 ... | reverse complement strand
GTTATGTCACGGCCTTGCCTGATCGGGTGCGCCGGCCCGGCTGCTGCACCAACAAAGAGGTGACCCAAATGAGCCGTTATTTTACCAAAACGCTGGCTGCGCTGGAGCCTTATACCCCCGGCGAGCAGCTGAAACTGCCTGACCTTGTCAAGCTGAACGCCAACGAAAACCCCTACCCGCCTGCCCCCGGCGTGGCGGCGGCGGTGGCCGGAGCAGTGCCGGGGCTGCGGCTGTATTCCGATTTGACCGAAGCCGCGCTCTGCGCCGCCATTGCCCGCCACTGCGGCGTGCAGCCGGAAAATATTTTGTGCGGCAACGGCAGCGATGAAAACCTGCTGCTGGCTCTGCGCGCTTTCTGCGATGAAACCCACCCGCTGGCATTTGCCGATATCACCTACAGCTTTTACCCGGTTTTGTGCGATTTGTTGCACATTCCGCAGCATGTGATCCTGGTGGAGGAAGATTTCTCGCTGGATTTGAGCAAGTACCACGGCCTGAATGAGACCATCGTGATTGCCAACCCCAACGCCCCCACCACCCTGCTGCAGCCGGTGGCCGCCATTGAGGAAGTGGTGCGCACCAACCCCGACAGCATTGTGATTGTGGACGAGGCGTACATTGATTTTGCCGGGCCAAACGCCAGCTGCGTTCCGCTGACCAAGAAATATGACAATGTGATTGTGGTGCAGACCTTCTCCAAATCCCACAATCTGGCCGGTGCCCGCGTGGGCTTCTGCGTGGCAAACCCGGAGCTGATTGCCGATATGAACCGCATCAAGTTCAGCTACAGCCCATACAACGTCAATTCCCTCTCCCAGGCTGCCGCCGTGGCCGCCATGGAGGATGAGAATTACTTCCGTGATACGGTGGGCAAGATCTGCGCCACCCGCGCCGACACAATGACCAAGCTGCGGGAGCGCGGTTTTACCGGGCCGGATTCCGCCACCAACTTTTTGTTCGTTACCACCAGCCGCATGCCCTGCAAACAGATTTTTGAGCGCCTGCGGCAAAAAGGCGTGCTGATCCGCTATTTCAGCGCCCCGCGCCTTTCCGATTATCTGCGCATCACCATCGGTACCCCGGAACAGATGCAGCGATTCTTTGAGGAGCTGGATTTGATTTTGGGGTAAAGTGGCATGGGGACGGAATTACCAGACCGCAAAGGGAACCGGTTAAAGGGGTATGATTACAGTGCCCGCGGCGTGTATTTTGTTACCATATGCACCCAAAACCGTGTATGTAACCTTGGTTCAGTTGTAGGGGCCGATGCTCGCATCGGCCCGCATGACGGGCTCAACCCTGATGTGCATATTGAATTATCACCGCTGGGCCGCATTGCTGAACAGGCATTATTGCAAATGGATGGTTTGCTGCATTATGTAATTATGCCAAACCATATTCATTTTTTGGTGGGCATCCAACCCAAAGCGGACGGGACGATGCAAGCATCGTCCCCTACAAATATTTCCCAGGTTGTCCGCATTTTCAAAGGGCGCGTTGCTCACAGGGCCGGGCATTCCGTATTCCAACGCTCTTTCTACGACCACATCATCCGCACTGAAACCGATTACTGGGCCATTGTGCAATACATTGACGAAAACCTGCTCAAATGGGTTTTGGACCCACTGTATCAGGAGGGAACACCATGAACCTGTATGACAGAATTAAACCCGGCAAACGGCGGCGTGGCTGGGGCGGGGCGGTGTTCCTGGCGGCGGCCTGTGTGGTTCTGGTAATCTGCATTGGCACCATTGGCTGGGCGGCGCGTTACCACCAGCGCTACCGCAGGTTTTCCACCGATTTTACCGCCAGTGTGGAAAACGCGGGCAAGATCGGCGCTGCGCTGACCCGCAACGGCGAAACCTCCTCCCTGGACCCGGATGCCAGCAGCCGGTTATGCCGGTTGATCTGCGCCGCCGGGGCGGGCAAAGTGCAGCTAAGCTGCCCGCAGGGGGAGCCGCTCAGCGTCCGCTACCACAGCGGCGCGGTGCTGGACTTGTGGGAAGTGGAAATACCCGAAGAGACCGCCAAAAACCCCACCGGCATTTTTGTGCGTTATACCTTTGCCGATGGAACGGTTTACCAATATGACACGGACCAGATCCAAATGAACGAGGTCCGGCTGGCCCTGGGGCTACATTAACCCCAGGTATTAAGAGGGGCGCTGCAACAGCAGCATACAAAAGGGGGAACGTATATGATCGCAATTATTGATTACGGCGTGGGCAACTTGTTCAGTCTGGCTTCCAGCCTGAAAAGCCTGGGGCTGGAAACCAAAGTGACCCGCGACGCTGCCGCCATCCGCGCGGCGGACCACATCATTCTGCCCGGTGTGGGCGCGTTTGCCGATGCCATGGCCAAGCTGGAAGCCACCGGCCTGGTGCCCGTTATCAAGCAGGAAGTGGAGCACAAACCGCTTTTGGGCATCTGCCTGGGCATGCAGCTGCTGTTTGAAAAAAGCTATGAGTACGGCGAACACACCGGCCTTAGCCTGATTCCCGGCGAAGTGTGCCCGCTGGCAGACGATTTGAAAGACCCCAGCCTGAAAGTGCCGCACATCGGCTGGAACCGGCTGGACATTGTGCCGGGGCGGGAAAACGACCCGCTGTTCAAGTACACCAAGCCCGGTGAGTATGTGTATTATGTGCACAGCTTTTACGCCAAAAACTGTGCCGCCAACACGCTGGCTGCCAGTGAGTACAGCATCCCGGTAACGGGCGCTGTGAAAAACGGCCTGGTATACGGCACGCAGTTCCACCCCGAAAAATCCGGCGATACCGGCCTGCGCATGCTGCGGGCCTTTGCAGAATTGTGAGGTGCAGCCATGAAGTTATATCCTGCCATTGATCTGCGCGGCGGGCAGGCCGTGCGCCTGTACCAGGGCGATTACGACCAGATGACCGTTTACAATGCAGACCCCGCCGCCCAGGCACGGGAGTTTATTGCCGCCGGAGCCAAGTACCTGCATGTGGTGGACTTGGACGGCGCCAAGGATGACACCACCGCCAACATGACCACCATTGCCGCCATTGCTAAGCAGGGCGGGCTGTTTATCGAGGTCGGCGGCGGCATCCGTGACGAAGCCCGCATTGAACAGTATCTTTCCCTCGGCGTGGGGCGCTGCATCCTGGGCACCATTGCCGTAAAGGATTTTGATTTTACCGCCCGCATGGCGCAGAAATACGGCCCCAAAATTGCCGTTGGCGTGGACATGCGCGATGGCCTTGTGGCTGTGAACGGCTGGAAAGAAGTCACCCCCGAACCGGGCGTTGCTTTCTGCCGCCGCTGTGCCGAAGCTGGCGTGCAGGCGATCATCGCCACCGATATTTCCCGCGACGGCACAATGCAGGGCACCAACATGGACCTGTACCGTGAGCTGTTGCAGATTTCCGGCCTGGAGATCACGGCATCCGGCGGCATTGCCCGCATGGAAGAGCTGGCGGAGCTGCAGGCCATGGGCTGCCACGCCGCAATTTTGGGCAAATCCATCTACACCGGCGCCATCGACCTCAAACAGGCTGTGGCACTGTATCAGGAATAAGGGGGCTGGGCGCATGATTACCAAACGCATTATCCCGTGCTTGGATGTAAAAGACGGCCGTGTGGTCAAGGGTGTCAACTTTGCCGGATTACAGGATATGGCCGACCCGGTCGAGATGGCCCGCTATTACAACGCGGCCGGGGCTGATGAGCTGGTGTTTTATGATATCACCGCCAGCGTGGAGGGCCGCACGATTTTTACCGATATTCTGCGCCGCGTTGCCAGCGAAATTTTTATCCCGCTGACGGTCGGCGGCGGCATCGGCAGCCTGGAAGATTTTGACCGGGTGCTGAAATGCGGTGCCGACAAAGTAAGTGTCAACTCCGGTGCCATCAAGAACCCGGCCATTATTTCCGCCGCTGCCCAGCGTTACGGCAATCAGTGCGTGGTGCTTTCGGCGGACATCAAGCGGGTGGATGGCAAGTTCAAGCTGTTCACCAAAGGCGGGCGCGAAAACACCGGCATTGACGCGCTGGACTGGCTGGAGCATGGCGTGAAAAACGGCGCGGGCGAGCTGGTTGTCAACTCGATTGACACGGACGGCGTAAAGAGCGGCTTTGACCTGGAGCTGCTGGACGCCGTGGCCCAGCGCTGTGCTGTGCCCATCATCGCTTCCGGCGGTGCTGGCAAGATGGATGACTTCAAGGAGCTGTTCTTGAACCACCCCCGCGTGGACGCCGGGCTGGCAGCCTCCATCTTCCACACGAAGCAGGTGGACATCCGCGATTTGAAGCTTTACCTGCGTGAAAACGGCGTGGAGATGCGGGTATAACAGGCAAAAGCAGCCCATATAATTGGGGCTTGCCAAACAACGCAAAACACGCTAAACTATACTTATAATTTTTTACTGAGAATGGGGAAACTTTTGGGAATCCGGCTGTGCGGTTCGCATGAATCTGCGGCCCGGCAGAGTGTACCCAGCCTTTCGCCGTTTTAGATAAGGAGTTCGCCATGGAAATCACCGAAAATTCCAAAACTCTGAAATTTGATGCCAACGGCTTGATTCCGGCCATTGTGCAGGATCACTACACCAAAGAGGTTCTGACCCTGGCTTATATGAACGCCGAAACCCTGGCTTTGACGATTGCCGAGGGCCGCACGGTGTTCTGGTCCCGCAGCCGCCAGGAGATCTGGCGCAAGGGCGAAACCAGCGGCAATGTGCAGCGTGTGGTTTCCATCACCGCAGACTGCGATAAGGACGCTTTGGTCGTGGATGTCATCAAGAGCGGCCCCGCCTGCCACACCGGCGCGGAAAGCTGCTTCTTTAACCCGGTCTATGTTTCCGATGAGCTGAAGCAGTTCACCTGGCAGGGGCTGTATGAGCTGATCGAAGGCCGCAAGACCAACCCCAAAGAGGGCAGCTACACCACCTACCTGTTTGACAAGGGGCTGGAAAAGATTCTGAAAAAGGTCGGCGAGGAATCCACCGAAGTGATCATTGCAGGCAGCAAGCGCGACAAAGAGGAAACCGTTTACGAGATCAGCGACCTTGCCTACCATGTGATGGTTTTGATGATTGAACTTGGCATTTCCGTAGAAGACATCACCAAAGAGCTGGAAAAGCGCCATGTTATTGACCATAAAGTGAAACAGGAGAGGATGCAGTAATGGCTAAGGAATATCTGCTCAGTTCGGTTCATGTTCACACCAAGCTGTGTGACGGCAAAAACACCCTGGAGGAGCTTGCCCTGAGCGCCTGGAAAGCCGGGCTGAAAACGCTGGGCTTCTCTGGCCACAGCCACACCCCGCACGACATTGAGTATTGCATGACCAATGCACGCACCCAGCTGTACCGCGCCCAGGTAGCCAAGCTGAAAGAGCGCTATGCCGGCAAGCTGGACATTTTGTGCGGCCTGGAATGGGATCTGTACAGCGATGACGACCCGGCTGCCTATGATTACTGGATCGGCAGCGCCCATTATGTCAAGGGCCCCAAGACCGGCAAGTATTACGAGATTGACTGGCGCGAAGCGGACCTGGCTGCCTGCATCCAGGACGACTTTGACGGCGACGGCCTTGCTGTGGTGGAAACGTATTTTGCCAACGTAGCCGCAGTTGCCGCCAAAAAGCCCACCATCCTGGGTCATTTTGACCTGATCAAAAAGGTGAACGGCAGCGGCAAGTTTTTTGATGAATCCGACCCGCGCTATACCGCCGCTGCCCACAAGGCACTGGAAGCCGCTGCACAGGCTGGCTGCGTGCTGGAAGTGAATACCAGCTCGGTTTATCGCGGCTTCCGCGAGGATTACTTTCCCTCCCCGGCCATCCTGAAAGAATGGCTGACCATGGGCGGCAATGTGACCATTACCGCCGATGCCCACGAAGCCAAGGCCCTGACCTTTGGCTTTGAGGAAGCCGCCGCACAGCTGAAGGAACTGGGCTATACCCGTGTTCTGGTGCTGGGCAAGGACGGTTTTGCCCCCTGTGAGCTGTAAAACGCAAAACACACCGCATTTTGCCGGGTGCGCACTTGCCGCACCCGGCTTTTGCTGTTATAATGGGAAAAAGCGTTTTTTCGGGAAAGTCGGAAAGCCATATAAGACGTTAGATCCATTGAAATGTGCGGTATAATTATTGCCCATCCGGGGCGTCGGGGACGCCGCCCTTACAAGTAATTTGTGGATTCGTCACATATTTTCAATGTTCAATCCGACCTAAGTTCCGGCGGGGTCAGTGACCCCGCCCTACATATAAATTTATCATTCATTCCAATTTCTAATTTCTCATTCCTAATTAACTCCTCCCTCCTAACCCCTAACTAACACGAAAGGTGTACACTAATTTATGAACTTCACTGAACTTTCTTCCTCCGTGCGGCCGGAGATCATCCGGGCAACACAGGCAATGGGATATACCGAGATGACCGAAATCCAGCAGAAGGCCATTCCCCTGATGCTGGCCGGGCATGATATGATTGCCAAGGCCCCCACCGGCACCGGCAAAACCGTTGCGTTCGGCATTCCCATTCTGCAAAAGGCCGCTGGTTACCCGGCAGGTGCGCCCAAGGCCGTTGTGCTCAGCCCCACGCGTGAGCTGGCACAGCAGATTGCACAGGATCTGACTAACCTGGCGCAGTTCCTGCCGGAGATCCGCGTGGTGTGCGTGTACGGCGGTGCCGGGCTGGAAAAGCAGCAGAAACAGCTGAAAGCCGGCTGCCAGATCGTGGTTGCCACCCCCGGCCGCCTGATGGACCACTACCGCCACCATGCGCTGGATCTTTCGCAGGTGACGACCATTGTGCTGGACGAAGCCGACGAAATGCTGAACATGGGCTTTTACAAGGATGTGCGCGGCATCATTGACCTGCTGAAAAGCAGAGAGTCCCTATCCATGTTCAGCGCCACCATCAGCCGCGAGGTACTGGATATCGGCTGGCTGTACCAGCACAACGCCGCCGAAGTAGACGTTCAGCCGGTGCAGGAATCCAGCCCCAAAATTGCCCAGTACAAGCTGCTGACCACCGGCCGCGACAAGCTGGCTGACCTGGCCCAGATCATCATCAGCAAGGATTACAAGCGCGTAATGGTGTTTTGCAACACCAAGTACAACACTGGCATGCTGGCAAACCAGCTGGCCCGGCTGCATTTTAATGTAGACTGCCTGCATGGCGATTTGAGCCAGGCGGAACGCAACCGCATCATGCAGCGTTTTAAGGCCGGCGAGATCAATGTGCTGGTTGCCACCGATGTGGCCGCCCGCGGCATCGATGTTTCGGATGTGGACGCCGTCATCAACTATGATGTGCCCGAAGAGAACGAGCATTACACCCACCGCATCGGCCGCACCGGCCGCGCCAAGCGCGAAGGCGCCAGCTACCTGTTCTATACCAAGGACGAGCAGAAGCGCGTGGACACCCTGCTGCGCCTGACCCGCAATACGGATGACTGCCGCAGCGTGCATTTTGACTTCAACCATGAAAAACTGGTGGTGGAAGAAAAGCAGAACGTGGATAAGTTCAACATCAAGTGCTATTTCTGATCTTATTTCTGCCAATATAAAATAACGTGGGGCGGTGCTTGTGCATCGTCCCACGTTTTGTACCTTTTTGTCGGCCAGCCCCGTGCGCGCTTTCTATCCGGCGCTGGGGCAGCCCCAAACTAAAGGCAACACCGCACAATTCCCGCCTTGCGGCTTAAGCACCGCCCCGGCAGCCGCTGCAAAGGCGAAGCACACCGGAACACACCACGCTCTTTGCACAAGATAGGCCATAAACAAAGGACCAAAGCCGCACGCTTTTCAGCTAATGGCTTTGGTCCTTTTCAATTCTATTGTCGCCGGGTATCCAATTCCGGGGTTGGGGCTGTTACTCGGTTTTGCCTGCAGGCAGGGTAAAGGTGAAGCGGCACCATTTGCCCATCTCGCTTTCGGCCTTGATCTGGCCGCCGGACAGGGTGATCAGCACCTTGCAGATATGCAACCCCAGGCCGCTGCCGCGGGTGTTCAGGCCGCGGGAGCGGTCCTCCTTATAAAAGCGCTCAAACACAAAGGGCAGGGCATCCGGCGCAATACCGTCGCCGGTGTTCTCGATGGTCACCCGCACCATGTCGTTTTCCTGCTGGATATCAAACTTGATGACGCCATCCGGCGGGGTAAACTTGATGGCGTTATCCACAATGTTGTAGACCACTTGATGGATAAAGTCCGGGTCGGCATACACCATGGTGCCCGTGGGGCCAAGGCCCTGGATATCGATCTTGCCATCCTCAATGCGGCGCTCATCCGAAAGCACCACGTCCGTAACGGTGGACCAGATATCGTAATTTTTGGGAGTACCTTTCACCTCGCCGGATTCCAGTTTGGTGATATCCAGCATGTTCTGCACCAGCCGGGCTAAGCGGCCGGTTTCCTGCGATACCACGCCAAGATAATGCTTGTACTCGCTTTCCGGGATGGTGCCGTCCAGCATGCCGTCAATAAAGCCCTTGATGCTGGTCATGGGGGTGCGCAGTTCATGGGCAATGTTGCCCATAAACTGCCCGCGGGAGTTATCAATGTTTTGCAGGCGGCCCGCCATGTTGTTAAAGGTCGTGGCAAAATCCGCCAGCTCCTGACAGCCAGTTACGGGGGCGCGTGCGGTGAAATCGCCGCCGCCCAGCCGTTTGGCGGCCTGGCTGATCTGTTCGATCGGCCAGGTAATGCGCCGCGCCAGCACCATGCACAAAATGCCGCAGACAATCAGGATGACCGCCGAGGACAGCAAGAACATCGTCAGGATGGAGCGGATATAGACCGCCAGCGCATGTACCGGTGTTGCAGCAAACAAATAACCCTCGCTGCCGCCCAGATTCACGCGGCGGCCCGCAATATAATACTTATCGTGCAGGGTATCGTCCATGGTACCCATAAGAAAGATATCCTTGCCGCTGTCCATCTCTTCCTGCAAGTTCTGCGGGATCTTTGCACTTTCGGCTACATCTTTGCCGGTGTGCATCAGGATGTTGCCATCCCGGTCTGCCACAAACACAAGTGCGTCCGATGATGTATTGAACAGTTCAAAGCCGGTCTTGGCTCGCTCCACCAACTCATTGTCCCCGCCGGGCAGGGTCACAATGTTTCCTTCCGAAGCATAGGTCTCCGCCATGGCAGTAGCACCGTCCAGCACGGCAGTCAGGGCACTTTTGCGCTCCTGGGCAAAGTACGCGCAGGAGAGCCCCGTTTGCAGCATGCACATCAACACCAGCGCCACCAGCAGCAGCGAGGCAAAGGTTGCAAACACTTCCCCGCTTACGCTGCGCAGCGGGGCTGCCCCGTTATTCTCTTCTTTTTTGGCGCGGCACATTATTCTTTAACCTCAAACTTGTAACCAACGCCCCACACGGTTTTCAGGTTCCACTGTTCCGAGGCTCCCTCCAGCTTTTCGCGCAGGCGCTTAACATGGACGTCGATGGTGCGGGAGTCGCCATAATATTCAAAGCCCCACACTTCGTCCAGCAGCTGGTCACGCGTATAGACCCGGTTGGGATGCCCAGCCAGGCAGGCCAGCAGTTCCAACTCTTTGGGCGGCGCATCCACCACTTTACCCTTCACTTTCAGCTCATAGCGGTTCATATCCAGGTGCAGGTTGTCAAAGTCATAAACGCCTTTGTTTTCTTCGTCCTTGCTGCCGCAGCGGCGCAGAACAGCCTTGATACGGGCTGTCACTTCCTTGGTTTCAAAAGGCTTTACGATGTAATCATCCGCACCCAGTTCCAGGCCCAGAACCTTATCATAGGTTTCGCCCTTTGCCGTCAGCATAATGATGGGGGTCTGGTTGTTCTGGCGGATCTTGCGGCAGACTTCCCACCCATCAATGCCGGGCATCATCACATCCAACAACACAAGGTCCGGGTGCAGCTTATCAAATTCCTGCAGTGCAGCAGTGCCATCATTGGCAATGGTCACACCGTATCCCTCTTTGACCAGGTACAGGCGCAGCAGTTCACAGATGTTTTTATCATCATCCACAACCAGAATTTTCTCGTTTGACATGGGTTTTATGCCCTCCTACTCTATGGCAACACCGCACAATTCCCGCCTGACGGCTTAAGCACCGCTCCGGCGGCTG
>ERZ780144.3870-NODE-3870-length-10162-cov-4.074503_pt1 | contig 10162 bp, 9 predicted proteins | sample MGYA00511380_ERZ780144 | MGnify/ENA primary metagenome ERZ780144 (study PRJEB29588, sample SAMEA1965858) | human gut metagenome | biome: human gut; feature: human-associated habitat; material: faeces | place: Denmark | collected 2008/2010 ... | reverse complement strand
GTAATTATCTCAATTTTTCAAAGGACAGAAAAGGTACCGGATATGGAGCGTTTACTCTTAATGCAATATTCGTTCCAAACAAAATATTAATATTAGAGATTGTAAAATTGGTATATTTTAAATACGCCAACGCTCCTATATTAATTATTACTGGCACTGCCAAAAGCAGTCTATTCTCTTTATCCCTTTTTCTACTCCAAATTGCGCACGTGAAATTCAGTAGTATGCTTGCCAATATAATAATAAATGTACTCCAACCAGCATATGTGTAAAACCAAATACTTGCAACAATCAAAATTATTTTTCCAACAACCGAATTTTCTTTATTGCCTAAGAAATATCCTATAATGGCTACTGGCAAAAAAACAAATATAAAAATATAGGAATTAAACTGCATAGCATCCTTCTCTACTTTCTTTCACAAAAATATGGTAGATTTATAATCAATGAAAACATTATCAGTCCCTGAATAATATTCATTTCCAAGAGTACAGAACCCACTATTGCCCCCAAAAACAGACCACTTACAAATAAAACTATTTTATGAGTTCTTTGCTCACAGTAAGGTTCCCGATATCATATATATACACTGTCGTATCTACTTGCCCTTCCCTAAGTTCCGCAATAACTTGTCCATTCTCTCTTTTCATTGGCAAAATATAATTATCTGTAACAAAGACTAAGTTATCATTATCCTCGCAGCTTATTTATATTTTCCCATTTTGTGATATAACCTGTATTTCCCTTGTTATTTTCTCAAATCTAGGACTATTCCGTGTAAGAAAAACACAGGCTTGATCCCAAACTACCTTTAAACCACAACGGTTCCTCTAAATGGCTTATCGATATAATACCGATATCTTCATATATATCATTCCTACAATAATTGGACTGGCTTCCAACAAAGCATACAATTCATATGAATAAAGCCATTTCCAATCCACCAATATAGTCCTAACAATAAGAGCGCAGCAATTGCACAATAATAGAATTTGACTCCCCATGGAGTGTTTTCACATATTAGTCTTTTTCTATACACCTCATAATATAATACATTAATTATCAATAAAGAGCATGCCAAATTTTCTGCAAGCAATACCCTGAAATAACAAAAATAGGTGGGAGAAAAGGCTATAATCAATTCTTTTGTCTAGAACTTCATCGTTAATAAATGCTATAGGTCCCTTTATAAAAATCATTACCAACGACAAAACTACCCATACTGTCAAAAAATAGATTTCTCATAATTTCTTTCTTTTTCATCTATCACTCTTTTCCTATAGGCTCCAAAATACTCTATAAAAGTGTATGCCGATGATACGAGGTAAACCGGTAAAATACTCATGCAGATTCTATTATATGAATCTCCTATTCCTAATCGTAAATATTGTGGCCGTCCCATACATATCACAAAATTGAGTAAAACAAATCCCCATACAATTATATCAAAATATCTATCCCGATATTTTAAATAAGTTTTTATTATTTCTATACACAAAATTGCAACCGGCACATAGTTCCAGTACCAATCTCCTATATTGGATAAGACTACCTCAATATTATTCTTAAACTTTTCCCATTCCAATACACCGATTCCTAAACCAGCAACTGCTAATATTGTAATTCCAAATATATCCATATGCTGTCTTACAAATCGAACGGGGGGAAAATCATACAAAAGAATGTAACCTGCTACAACTAACAATGCAAGTATAATAATTATCATAGTCATAGTTGTTAGTAATTTACTATCAGCCTGCTTCTTCCCAATTTGAGTTTGATAAAAAATTGTAAAGAAAAATAACGTTTGAAATACGCACATCGGTAGATAAATAAACGCCATTTGTCTTTTGGTCAATCCTAATGCACTAATACAAATAACGAAAAAGCTCATAGTCACAGCAGTTTCTGCTCTGCAGAGTGTTAACCAAAGTATATAAAGAGAAATTAAGAAAAATACTTCTGTTCCAGGATTCTCATTTTGCACAATATACGGCAGGAATACTACTAATAAGATATACACCATGAAGTAACTATTTCCAATAATCCAAAATGATAAATAAGATATTCCAGGGATAATTATCACTGTTATTGCCGTAATCACTGCAATGCAACCTGCAATGCCTCGACTGTAATACTTTGTTGTCTGATTATAAATTGTCAACACAATAAATCCACACATACTATATATTAATAAGTAGTGTATCGCATATATATTTTCGAATCCCCACATGGTTGCAAAAGCACTGCTCAGTGCCGGCATAATTCCGGTCCATGTCATATATGTTCCAACAATATCTGAAGAAAGTCTCCCGGCTTTCGCGATCAATTCCCCATATTGCATCACAAAATAATAGGAATCACTACTTGTAAAAATAGCGAAAAAACCAGACGCAGCCAAAATACTGATTGATACGACGACCGATAATACTCCCAAGATATTTATCCATTTAAGATGCCTGTATTCTTCTCTATACAGGTACGCCATTGCCCCCACACAAATACAAACTACGGTAGACATCGTATACTTATTATAAGGAATATTCAAAAAAAGCAGTAACGCACTAATAGTCCCCCACATTGCATTGCCTGTAGGCATTGCCAGTACGTACGCATACCCTCTTCCCATCTGCTTACACAAAGGAAACACAACCACATATCCAACGAAATACAGAATTGTTGTCGCAACAATCTGATACATTCTATAGTTTCGGGTCATATCCTTGATCATCTTTCCTAATATGGTAGCTTCTGTATTACTATATCCTGTATGGCTGTAATATATTGCTAAAAAAACTGTACAAATGAACAATATAAGAGGTGATACTATTCTTAGTATTTTTTTACTCATTTTCATGCCCCTTCAAATACAAATTACCTATTTTGTCATGATAAACATCAATTGCGTTTGAAGATGCACAACTTTCTTCTGCAATATATAAATAAGCTGCTCCTTCTTTAGCATTTTCCGAAATATAGTTCACAATATCTGCATTAAACAATGTTGTATTTTGTATTGCCAAAATATGATTCATACATACATATTGATCCAAATTTTCTTCATCCACAAACTCACTCATCGTATTGTCAAACATTGTTTTCTCTGCAAATGCATTTACATAATTTGCATACCATGATATCGGACTGATATATACCGTTTTCCCTGAAAAAATCGTATTAAGTAATACGTCGTTATGCCATGTATTCTCTTCTGCATTCCATACTGAATCCATTGTGTATGGATTATTTATTGTATAATATCGTATAGTCGGCATCATTGCTTTTATATAATAGACTACGCTTAACAGAAGAAAAATACTCCAAACGAGTATTATTGCATATCTTGCTTTATTATTCTTTCTCTCATCCAATTTATATCACCTTTTACAATCCTCGCAGGATTGCCTCCAATTATTACATTCTCTTGTTTTTCACCCAAGAATCCACTTGTACACACACTTCCCGCAGCCACAATAGAATTTTTACCAATTTGGCATCCTTTTCCTATTATTACCCTGGTTCCTATCCAAACATGATCTTCAATTTCAATATTCTGTGATAAATTCGTCCGCAATCTACATTCCGTATCGCACACAGTATGTCCATCTCCTGTTGATATATATATATTCGAAGATATCATGCAGTCTTTACCTATAGAGATCTTTGTTCCTTCTATCGCACAAATGTCTACGGCATTGGTTGTCGTAGTACCTTCTCCCATATCTATTACATTATCATTGTCCTCTATATAGAATCCTGTCCCCCGTAAAGAACATCCGTCCTCTATATGAACAATATTATTATTACCGGTTATAACTATCTGGCAATTACATATCCGCACATTTTTTCCAATGTAAATTTTATTTTCTTTGCCTTTCCCTTTTACTTTGATTCCTTCAATGCGTGTTCTTTCTCCAACCTCAACGTCTAAGCCTTTCTTCCAAAAACCATTACGTAAGAAATTGTATACATCATATATTATTCTATTGTTTTTTATTATCCTGTTCGTTTGCAGCATATTACCCTCTGAATTTATACCAAATCCTTCTAAACAGAACTTCCGCTTTATATTGTAAACTCTTCAAAGGTGAAGTAAGAACCATTTTCTTTTCAAAAATATAATCCGGCATCATATACTTTGGATGTATTAACGGAAACTCTATCTCATACCGTTTCATATGAAAAAGTCGAGCTACTTCCTTAGGCAGCAATCGCAAATCGGAAGTGCCATGCGTTGTTTCTTCCCCAACTCCTATATTGGTAATCAGGTTATATTTCGGTACGATGTTGAGACGATTCTGCAAAAAGAGATCCATTCCACCTACAGTTTCATAATATGCTCTTCCACTGGCTCTGTGTTTTTCTGCTATATCAATATATGCTTTGTACTCATGTTTCGTTATTCTCTGGCATTTTAAATTTAGCAAGTCACGTTTGCTATCAAGCCAGGAATAATTTTCGTCCCACTGTTCTACCACTCTTTTCCAAGATGCCCACCCCCAGCAGCTTCCCTTGGTCGTAAATAAGTAACTATCTTCAAGGTACTCTGAAACTCCGGTATTGTTCATACCACATATCATATTGATGCGCTCGTCATCCTTGTACCTTTCCAAAAGTTCTTTGCAATAAGGGAAAAAGCTCTGGCTCGGAACATCATCATCCTCTAGGACGATTCCCATTTCCTCCTGTGCAAACATCCAACGCTGTGCTAAAAACTCAGATGGATCGCATCCCACATTTTCTTCCTGATACCATGTATGAATTTCACACTCCCAGTTCACTTCAGATACTATCTTCCTACATCTCTGTATTCCGTCTTTATCCTTTTCATTTCTTGGGCCATCCTGATACAAATACAATTTTGAAGGACGTGCTTTCTTTACTTGTTCAAAAACTTTAGAAAATTTATCATCTCTGCAAAAGAAAATAAGCAAGACGGCAATGTCAATCTTGTATTTGTTCTCAGATTCATTTTTGTATGTATTCATGTTTCTCCTTTTCATTCATCCATTTTCTTTTTCATCCTAGCGGGAACACCATATGCCAATGTTTCATCCAGAACATCTCTGGTCACCACACTTCCAATACCGATTTTGCTACCTTCACCCACTGTAATACGATTCAATACAGAACTATTTACTCCTATCCATGCATTATCTTTTATAACAGCGCTTCCACATAAAATGGCGCCAGCAGTTATCACTGCATTATTGCCAATGAAGACATTGTGTCCTACATGAACCAAATTATCTATCATCGTACCTTTCCCAATATATAGTTCTCCTTCAAACAATGCATTACACACTGTAACATTATCACCAACATAAACTCCTTCATTTAGCAGTGTGCCGCCACAATGATTTATTTTTCTATTTATACCTCCTATCCTTAATATCTGAAAACCTTCCGAGCCTATTGTTGTGTTACAGCCAATCACACAATTATCTCTAATTACTGTTCCCCTTCTGATTACTGTATTTGCGCCTATCTTTACGTTTTTTCCAATAATAACTCCCTTATCAACTACTGCGCTGGGATGAATCAATGAGTTTTCTCCTATTTTTGTAACAAAATCAAACTTTTCATAAAAATCTGTGCGATAATATAAAAAATCATGTATATCATAAAATGTCTTCTCAGGGTCATCACAAATTATAACTGTTAAGTTTTTCTCATTGCATATCTCTTGATATGTATAAAGATCCTCTTTCCTAAGAATGATCGCCACAACAGACTGATTTCTCCGAATATAGTCAATATAGGATTCACTTGTCGCATACGTTAATATTCTATTATGCTCACTCCTTCTATTGCATAAATTTAAACCATTTATTTCGACATTCTCTCCTATATATTGTAAACACAAAGCACTACAAATCTCTGCAATAAAAATATTTCGCTTCATCCTATATTCTCTCCTTTGTCCACCCACCATCCACATGGCAACGCTACATAGTGTGCATAAAATTCATTTACGCCCGGCAGTTCGTCCTGCTTGCCAAAAATAGAATATACATTATTATTTATATGTACTCCTGACGCATACCAACCTTTATTTCTAAAATTAATAATTGTTTTTCGTTTATCCCTCACCAAGGTACCAAACACCCAATAATTTGGAGTGATCTCATTACGGTTTATAACTTGAATATCATTTTCACATTCTAACTCTTTTATCCATATCCCAGCCTGCCTTCTTTGTCTCTTCAATATATTCTCCATGCAGTTCATTTGCTGTATTCCGATATATGCATTTACATTACTCATGGTTGCACTATGACCTGTTAAAGTAATGTCACATTCGGGTCGAATCTCTCCCAGTTCATCTCGAAAAACGCTTCTGTCGATTCCACAATCTCTGACCATTTCTGCTTTTTTAATCATACCTTTGTCTCGAATTACTACCGCCCCACCATCAATTGTATTGGGAATTCTTACCGCATTAAAAGAAAAAATGGTGATATCTGCGCCACAATTTCCCACCATTTTCCCTTTATATATACTTCCAAATGCTTCTATTCCGTCGTCAATGACTGGTATTCCATAGTGCCTGCCAATCTCATTAATTTCATCAATATATCCCGGATATCCGCAGAAATGATTGTGAATAATTGCCTTTGTATTCTTGCTAATTTTTTTCTTGACGCTTTCCGGGCACAGTGTACCTGTAGTTGGATCAACATCTGCCCATTTCACATTTATCTCATGTGCCACAAATGGTTGCGTTGATGCTAGGCAAGCCATCGGAGATGCAATAATCTCATCCCCTGCTTTAATTTCTAAAAGCGATGTTGTTACAGCTATTGCCATATTAAAAGAGTTAGTCGCTAAAATATGCCCCTGCGAACAGCCTATAAAATTCTCTAATCTTTGTTCAAACTCTCTTGTATATTTTCCATACGCCAACTGCCCTGAATGAAGAATACTATCCAATTCCGGTAACTCCGGCATATGCGGTTTATATAATGGAATCATCCTACCAACCCCTCTTAATCAAATCAACTATTCTCTCTCTGTCCTCATCGCTAACCCACCAACCACATGGAATATGTACAAATTCCGAATAGAACTGATCTAACGCAGGCAAATCGCATTTTGACTGTTGAAATACACTATGCGTATCGCTACGATGATGGAGTTGGGATGCTTCTATACCTGCATCTTTTAACATCCGGCAAAAATCATCCCTGTTTTCAACTTTCAAGGTATACAGCCAATAGGACGGCTCTGTATTTTCATAATAGGGTATTAATGTTACGCCCGGAATGTTTTTCAAAGCACTATCATAGTATCTGCCATTTTCTATATGTCTTCCTATCACTTCATTAATATGCTTCAATTGCACCATTCCAATGGTTGCATTAACATTATTCATTCCATATTTAAATCCTGCTCTTTTAATATCATTATCAAGTCTTGATACCTTTTTATTTAAACCAAACCATCTAAGTTTTGCAGCTTCATCCATATCTTCATCATTTAAAAAGCTGATAGCTCCACCATCTACCGTGGTTAGGTGCTTTATTGCTTGAAATGAGTAACAGGTAAATCTAGAATTAGATCCAACCATTTTCCCCTTATACTTACTTCCCAACGCATGTGCAGTATCCTCAATAATAGGAACATTAAACTCTTCTGATATTTTATTAAATTCATCCATGTTGCATACCATTCCCGCATAATGGACTAACATAATAGCTTTTGTTTTCTCTGTTATTTTCTTTCTCACTGACTCTGGATCTAATAAACCTGTTTTCACATCAACATCCGCCCAGACAACCTTTGCACCGGTCAAAGCAATCGTCGTATTTGTTGGTTCTGCCGTCATAGCTGTGCTGATAACTTCATCCCCGTTTCCTACATTTAGTAAACATAATGCAATATGTAGTGCAGCTGTTCCGGAATTTAACGCTAAGACTCTCTCATTGTCTATATAATTTCCAAATTTAGTTTCGAAATTCCCTACTGCCTCTCCCATGGCAATATAACCACTGTAAAGGATTTCCTCTAGTGCGGGCATCATCTCTTCTTTGGGGGCAATATAAGGTTTAACAAGCGACAGCATAATATTATATCCTCCTAATCCGTTGTATCGTTCTATAGGCATTATGATTCATTCGGTATAATGTGAATCCCTTTCCTAACTGTTTTTTTACAGGTTTCCATATACCGTATTGCTTTGCATATTCCATATATTCATTGAGGCCTTCTTGAATTCTATGTTTTTCTTGTCTCCATACCTCTTGTTCACAACATGCAACCATTCCTAAGTATGCTTGGATATTTTTTATCAAAATATATTTTTTTAAAGTATTAGGTTGATTTTTTATATAATTCCATAAAAAATCATGTACCTGTGTGATTTCATATATGCGTTCTTTGGAATATTCACTCCTTGACACACTATTGTTTCTGACATATATGTGGTATAAAACATCTCCAATACTAATCAAAGAATCTGCTTTTCCCATCAGTTGGAGTATCACCATCTCATCAATACCAATATTTCTCCCTTTAATATCAACCTTATCAAACAAATTTCTTTTAAAAATACGACAAGCCAAAGAGGGCATACGATATTCAGAAAAGAAATGCGTTAATACTTCTTCCCTTCCTATAACCTCTTCTTCCGGAAAATTAATATATCCTATCGTTTTCAAATATTCATCTTCCTGAACCATGCCAAATTGAATAATATCATATTGTCTGATTTGGTACGGATGTAATATGCTGAGCATCCTACTGTCCACATAATCATCACTGTCTACAAATGCAATATACTCTCCACTTACCAATGTCAGTCCATCTCTCACTGCGCCCGCAATTCCCTCATTGCATTTATGAATCACCTGAATTCTAGAATCTTTTTCAGCATATCTGTCTAAGATTGTTGCTGATGCATCACTTGATCCATCATCTACTGCAATAATTTCCCAATCTTCTGTATCCTGAGCTAATATACTATCAATACATCTGACAATATATTTTTCCATGTTATATACCGGAATAATAAAACTAATCATCACTACCCTCGCTATTGCAAATTCATATGCTATTTCCCTATCCAAAATGGTTCATACGGATACGCCATTGCGACCATGTCCGTTCGTAAAAAATACAATCCTATAATACATGCCAAAATGCCTATCGACCCTACACAATATTTCATGCCTTGCTTTTCCTTGAGATTCATATTAAGCAAGAAATTGGGAAGTAGTACAATTAGGACTGACATGAAATACCATGTTACTCTTCCCGCAAGATTATTCATACCTGCAAAAGCCTGCGTCGCACAAGCCAACCAAAATATATTTGTAAATCCTCTTGTCTCAATATCATCTTCCTTACAAAAAAGAACAATCATAACATATATCATTGTTAAAAGCAGAAACAAATTGACTGTATGACTCTTAACAATTTCAGGATTCTCTGCCAATAACCCTGCCAGCAAATAAAACAATGGCTCTTTTAGTGCATAAATTGCTATTAACGCTCCTAGCCCACCATATACCGCACTCTTTCGGTTAAGTCGAAAATGATATACCGGATACACTACCAGCGCCACGATCGCTGTCGAATGGAAAGAACATGCTATAATAATCGTGCTTAAGAAAGCTAACACTTTTCTTTCTTTCACAAACTCAAAAGAAATCATTACAAGTCCTATGGCAATTCCTTGTCGAATTGCCGAGAAATTCACAGTTCCAAAAAAAGGCATAGCTATATATAGCAGAATAGACAACCACATATTTTTAGAATTTCTATAGACAAAATATCCCACAGGAATAATCGCCATAATAGCACACCCGAATAAAAGAATCTGCTTATTATGACAAATACTTCCTAAAAATTTACAGAAGAGTACGAATCCAATTTCAAAATTAGCATATTTTCTTTTCCCAAAATTTCGCAATATTTCTAAGACACTATCTTCGTTTATCTTCTCATAATAATAAAAATATCCTGTTCCTAAAGAATTATACAAATCAAGCCCATTGCGTTCTGATCGCAATCCCACGACTAAAACCAGTAACCCAAATGCTATAATTATTAACAGGATCTTCTGTTTTTTCCATTTTTTCTCTCTTGTATAATAAAATGTAGCATTCGAATAATAAAATAAATACCGAGATAACATTATCGCAGATATTGTAATTATAAT
>ERZ780144.3858-NODE-3858-length-10189-cov-5.470298_pt1 | contig 10189 bp, 7 predicted proteins | sample MGYA00511380_ERZ780144 | MGnify/ENA primary metagenome ERZ780144 (study PRJEB29588, sample SAMEA1965858) | human gut metagenome | biome: human gut; feature: human-associated habitat; material: faeces | place: Denmark | collected 2008/2010 ... | reverse complement strand
GCTCCAGCGGCTCGATTTTGCCGGCGGCGTAGGTGTCGCACTTCTGGAACGCATCCACCGTGCGGTTGACGATGTCCTGCACGGCGGCCTCCAGCACGGACAGGTCATTCAGCGCTTCTTCGCTGAATTTGATGTCCTTGTCGCGGATCTCCTGCGCCGTTTTGATGATGTTCACGGCGTGGTCGGAGACGCGCTCAAAGTCGCCGATGGTGTGCAGCAGCGTGTTGACGGAGCGGTTATCCTCCACGGACAGATGCTTGGCGCTCAATTTGACAAGGTAGGTGCCCAGCACGTCCTCATAGTGGTCAACGGCGTCCTCCTTGCGGATGACCTCGTCGGCGATGGCGTCATTCCAGACGCGGGTGGTGGACATGGCCTGCAAGAGCGCGGTGCGGCAGATCTCGGCCATATCGCCGGTCAGCATGGCGCGGCCCACGGCCACGGACGGCGTAGTCAGCAGACGCTCGTCCAGCAGGGTGTTCTCCTGCTTCGTGTCGGACGGGGAGTCGGGCACGGTCAAAATGGCCAGTTTTTCCAGCAGGCGGTTGAACGGCAGCAGAATGGCTGTCGTTACTATGTTAAAAATTGTGTGCACGATGGCGATGCCGAAGGTATTGGCTGTCTCGTTGAAGAAGGAAAAACTGATCAGCGCGTTCAGTCCGTAGAACCCGCACAGGAAGAGGATCGTGCCGATAACGTTAAAATAGAGATGGACGAAGGCGGTGCGCTTTGCGTTCTTGTTTGCGCCCGCCGAGGAGATCAGCGCCGTGACGGTGGTGCCGATGTTCTGGCCCATGATGATGGGCACGGCAGCGGAGTAGGTGACCGCGCCGGTGCTGGTCAGGGCCTGCAGGATACCGACGGACGCCGACGAGGACTGCAAAACCGCCGTCAGCACCGCGCCCGCAATGACGCCGAGGATCGGGTTTTTGAAGCTGAGGAACAGATCCATGAACCACGGCTCGTCGGCCAGCGGGGACATGGCATGGGACATCGTGTTCATGCCGGCCATCAAAATAGAGAAGCCCAGCAGGATTTTACCGACGCCGCGCTTGCGGTCCTTGCCGATCATATACAGCCAGATGCCGATGAAGCCAAGGATCGGGCTCCACGCGGTAGGGTTCATCATTTTTGTGAGGAAGCTGTCGCCCTCCAGGCCGGACAGCGAGAGCAGCCAGCCGGTGACAGTCGTACCGACGTTTGCGCCCATAATGACGCTGATGGCCTGATGCAGCTCCATCAGGCCGGAGTTGACGAAGCCGACGGCCATAACGGTGGTGGCACCGCTGGACTGAATGACGGCAGTGACGGCCATGCCGAGCAGCAAACCGCGGATGGGGCTGCTGGTCATGGTGGACAGAATGCCCTGCAGCTTACTGCCGGCGGTCTGTTCCAGAGCTTTCCCCATCAGGTCCATGCCATACAAGAACATGGCAATGCCGCCCATCAGGGTGAACACATTAAAAATGGTCATCCGGTGTTACACATCCATTCTCTTATTTTGTTTACACTATACCGCCTTCTATTATAATGTATGCGCGCAGACTACACCACCACAGGAAAGTAAATGTTGTGTAAAATTTGTGTAAAGCCAGAAGGCTTCACGCATTCATCAGCGGCCAAAGCCCCTCTCCCCAATTTTTCAATTCCTTTACAAACTTTACATCTCCCACACAAAACACCGCGCTCTTTTGCAAAACCTTTACCGCGATTGTACCGTACCATGGTCGATACCCGCAAAAAAAGGCGGTACAATAGGGTCGTTCCGATGAGAACACACCCAAAACACTATACCAAAAACAATATTGGGGAAAAGGGAGAATACTTTACATGAAACGTACTTCTGCAATCGCTGCTTTTACCGCTGCCGCTCTGGCACTGAGCCTTGCCGCCTGCGGCTCCGCTGATTCCACCGCTGACACCACCGCCGAGAGCACGGCGGCTTCCACCGAGGCTGTCTCCTCGGAGGCTGCTTCCGAGGCTGCCCCTGCCGAGAGCACCGGCGACTTCGACACCGACCAGGATATCACCGTCATCTCTCGCGAGGACGGCTCCGGCACCCGCGGCGCCTTCATTGAACTGACCGGCGTTGAGGAGAAGAACGCCGACGGCAAGAAGGTTGACAACACCACCGAGGCGGCCGCCATCCAGTCCAGCACCAACGGCGTCATGACCGCTGTTGCCAACGATGAGACCGCTATCGGCTACATCAGTCTTGGCTCTCTGAACGACACCGTCAAGGCCGTCACGGTCGGCGGTGTGGCCGCCTCCGCCGAGACCGTCAAGGACGGCAGCTATGTACTGGCCCGTCCGTTCAACATCGTTACCAACGGCGATGCCACCGATCCCGTGGCCGTGGACTTCATCGCCTACTGCCTGAGCAAGGACGGTCAGGCACTCGCCACCGATAAGGGCTACATCGGCGAGGACGGCGCGGACTACACCTCCGCCCAGCCTGCCGGCAAGATCACCGTCGGTGGTTCTTCCTCCGTCTCTCCGCTGATGGAGAAGCTCATCGAGGCCTATAAGACCGTCAACCCCAACGCCGAGCTTGAGCTGCTGACCACCGACTCCACCACCGGTGTTTCCGGTGCGCTGGACGGCACCTACACCATCGGTATGGCCAGCCGTGAGCTGAAGGACTCCGAGACCGAGGGCGGCGCCAAGGCTACCGTCCTGGCACTGGATGGCATCGCCGTCGTCGTCAACCCTGCCAACACCACCGAGGATCTGACCGTTGACCAGATCAAGGGCATCTACACCGGCGAGCTGACCACCTGGGCCGACGTGCAGTAAAGTATAGCAGCACCGTAGGGGCGGGGCATGCCCCGCCCGCAGCGTACCCGTGACCGCGCGGTTATGGGAAGGCCGCGGGCCGGACATGTCCGGCCCCTACATGGCATATAACCAAAGGAGTATAGGAAATGACCTCCAAGCTAAAAGAAGGCGTCATGCAGGTGGTGTTTACCCTCTGCGCCTGTGTATCCATTCTGGCAGTGGCGCTCATCTGCATCTTCCTGTTTGCGAACGGCGTGCCTACTTTGTTCAAAATCGGCCCGCTCAAGTTCCTGCTGGGCACCACTTGGAAGCCCGGCAACGATATCTTCGGCATCCTGCCGATGATCCTGGGCAGCATCTACGTCACGGCGGGGGCTATCCTCGTCGGCGTGCCCATCGGCCTGCTGACCGCCATTTATATGTCCAGGTTTGCCTCGCCCCGCATCAACAAAATCATGCTCCCGGCGGTGCAGCTGCTGGCGGGTATCCCGTCGGTCGTGTACGGCTTCTTCGGTATGATCGTGCTGGTGCCCGCCGTGCAGGCCATGGTCAAGACGCCCTTCTTCAAGACGGTGCTCCACGTCAAAAGCGGCAAGGGCATGAGCCTTTTCACCGCCGCCGTGCTGCTGGGCATCATGATCCTGCCCACCATCATCACGGTCAGCAAGACGAGCCTCGACGCCGTGCCCGACAGCTACTACGAGGGCAGCCTTGCCCTTGGCGCGACGCATGAGCGCAGCGTCTTCTGCGCCGTGCTGCCCGCCGCAAAATCCGGCGTGCTGTCGGCAGTCATCCTCGGCATTGGCCGCGCCATCGGTGAGACGATGGCCGTCGTCATGGTCGCGGGCAACCAGACCTGGATGCCCAAGGGGCTGTTCCAGGGCCTGCGCACGATGACCTCGAACATCGTCATCGAGATGGGCTACGCCGCCGACCTCCACCGCGAGGCGCTGATCGCCACCGGCGTTGTGCTGTTCGTATTCATCCTGCTTATCAACCTCTGCTTCAGCCTTGTGAAAGGGGGGAAGGACTATGCCTGAGATCGCCGCAGCGCAAACAGCCGCCGATATGACCTACGCAAAACCGCATGCGTTCCTGCCCACCGGCGGCAGCAACCGCCGCGCCGCCCGTGTGCAGGCCGCCGCGCTGCGCTGGCTTGTGCGCATGGCCGCCCTGCTGACCGCCGCGGTGCTGGTGTTCCTCATCGGCTACATTCTGGTCATGGGCATCCCCAATTTGAAGCCCGAGCTGTTCGCCTGGGAGTATAACTCCGAGAACGTCTCGCTGACGCCCGCGCTCATCAACACGGTGCTGATGACGGCCTTCTCGCTGGCGATCTCGACGCCGCTGGGCATCTTTGCGGCCATCTGGCTGGTCGAGTACGCCCACCGCGGCAGCAAGCTGGTCAAGGTCGTGCGCGTCACCACCGAGACGCTGCAGGGCATCCCGTCCATCGTCTACGGCCTGTTCGGTATGCTGTTCTTCGTCACCAAGCTGCACTGGGGCTATTCGATGATCGCCGGTGCGTTCACGCTGGCCATCATGGTTCTGCCCGTCATCATGCGCACGACGGAGGAGGCGCTGATCGCAGTGCCCGACTCTTACCGCGAGGGCAGCTTTGGTCTGGGCGCGGGCAAGCTGCGCACGGTGTTCACGATCGTGCTGCCGTCCGCCATGCCCGGCATTTTGTCCGGTGTCATTCTGGCCACGGGCCGCATCGTCGGCGAGACCGCCGCGCTGATCTATACCGCAAGCTCTGTGGCAAAGATCCCGTCCAGCGTGTTCAGCTCCACCCGCACCCTGGCCGTACACATGTACCTGCTCTCCAACGAGGGCCTGTACATCGGCCAGACCTACGGCACGGCAGTGGTCCTGCTGGTGCTGGTGCTGGTCATCAACGGCCTGTCCGGGCTGGTAGCCGGGAAACTGGCAAAACGGTAAAGGGCATGCCCGGCCCCTACCGATACAGGGAGCAGCTTTCCGGGTCGATGAGGAGCATCGACCCCTGCACCGTAGGGGCGGATTCCATATCCGCCCGTGGGAGTATGCGGCAGCGCAAACCCTGCGGAGGGGTCAAGACCGCTTGGCGGCGCACAACGAGCGCCGCCAGCCAGCAAAGCTGGCCCGCTCGTGCGGTTGTTTGCCCCGCGGGGGCAAACATTGTTCGCTCCCCGGTTTCGCTCCGCTCAACCGTGGCCCCACGCTCACAACCCCGCAGTGTCCGGCCCCTACGGGGAGGCGGTAATCCAATAAATTTTGCAAAAAATTCAAAATTTCCCGCGCAAAATGGCGCAAAACCCCTTGACGTGTTTGTTATAATAGTATTAGCAGTTAGTGTAATAGATTGCCAACTATCTGAACATTTGAACACATCTTGAATAGAGGTACCCAACTATGGCTGAAAACAAAACCAAAATCGACATTTTCTCCGGCTTCCTCGGTGCCGGCAAGACTACCCTTATCAAAAAGCTCATCAAAGAGGCGTTCGCAGGCGAGAAGATCGTCCTGATCGAGAACGAGTTCGGCGAGATCGGTATTGACGGCGGCTTCATGCGTGAGGCCGGCATCCAGGTCAACGAGCTGAACTCCGGCTGCATCTGCTGCAGCCTGGTCGGCGACTTCCGCGAGGCGCTGAAAAAGGTCGTCGAGACCTACCACCCCGACCGCATCCTCATCGAGCCGTCGGGTGTTGGTAAATTGTCCGACGTTACCCGCGCTGTGGAGGGCGTGGCCGAGAGCCTGCCGGTCATCCTGAACAGCTTTGTCACCGTCGCCGACGTGAACAAGGTCAAAATGTATATGAAAAACTTTGGCGAGTTCTACGACGACCAGGTCAGCCATGCGTCCTGCATCATCCTGAGCCGCACCGGCAACGCCAGCGAGGAGAAGATCGCTGCCGCCGTCGCCCTGCTGGCCGAGAAGAACCCCACCGCCACCATCGTGACCACCGACTGGACAGCCTTGACCGGCGCACAGATCGTCTCCGTTATGGACGGCAAGCGCGACCTGGTCGCCGAGCTGCTGACCGAGGCTCGCGCCGCCAACGTGGCCCATGCCGACGAGGATGAGCACGAGCACCACCATCATCACCATCACGACCACGATGAGGACGACCACGACTGCTGCTGCCATCATCATCACGACGAGGACGACGATGAGGACGAGCACGAGCATCACCATCACGACCATGATGACGATGAGGACGAGCACGAGCACCACCATCACGACCATGATGACGATGACCACGACCACGACTGCTGCCATCACCACGACGACGAGGACGAGCACGAGCATCACCATGAGCACCACTACGACGAGCACGGCGTCTGCTCCTGCGGGCATCATCACCACCACGACCACGACGCCGACGAGGTGTTCACGAGCTGGGGCAAGGAGACGGCCCACAAGTACAGCCGTGAGGACCTGGACAAGGCCCTGCACGCCCTGGACGAGGGCGCTTACGGCATGATCCTGCGCGCCAAGGGCATCGTGGACGGCGGCGACACCTGGTACGAGTTCGACATGGTTCCCGGCGAGCATGAGATCCGCACCTGCGGCCCCGACGTCACCGGCAAGCTCTGCGTCATCGGCTCCGAGCTGAAAGAGCACGAGATCGCGGAGTTGTTCCACGTTTGATGTTGCAGGGGGAGGGATTCATCCCTCCCGCAGGCCCGGCGGATAATGCCCCTTTGCCTTATACCACCGGGTAGGGGCGGCATATATGCCGCCCGCAGCTTTGCCGCAAACGACCGTCTGCCGTACACGCGCGGGCCGCATATATGCGGCCCCTACAACTCGGCTGCGATGGAACGCCGCAGTTGTGGCGCACGGCTCGGGAGGGATAAATCCCTCCCCTACGAATATTTCTCCCGAAAGGACACCCCTATGCCTAAACAAATCCCTGTCTACCTCTTTGTCGGCCAGCTGGAAAGCGGCAAGACGAAATTCATCCAGGAAACGATGGAGGACCCCAACTTCGACTCCGGCGACAAGACCCTGCTGCTGGTCTGCGAGGAAGGTGAGGTCGAGTACGACCCCTCCAAGTTCGCTTTCGGCGGCGTACACGTTGCCCAGATCGAGGACAAGAGCGAGCTGACCCAGGAAAACCTGACCGCTCTGGAAAAGAAATCCGGCTGCGGCCGCGTCATCATCGAGTACAATGGTATGTGGCTCGTGCAGGAATTGTACGATGCCATGCCGGACAACTGGCTCGTCTACCAGTGCCTGGCGACTGCCGACGGCACGACCATCAAGACCTACGCGGGCGACAGCGCCATGCGCAGCCTGCTGTTGGATAAGATTCGCGGCAGTGAACTGTTGGTCGTCAACCGTGCCGAGGCCGTCAACGACGACGAGAGCCGCCAGCTTATCCACAAACTGGTACGCCAGGCCAGCCGACGCTGCGATATCGCCTACGAGTTCAAGGACGGCAGCGTTGCCTACGACGATATCCCCGACCCGCTGCCCTTTGATATTGACGCCCCGGTCATCGAAATCCCCGAGGAATTCTTCGGCGTCTGGTACATGGACTGCATGGATGACCCGAAGAAATACGACGGCAAGACGGTCAAATATCTGGCCCAGGTCTGCCAGACCCCGCAGGCCGGCAAGGGCGCGTTCGTGCCCGGCCGCTTCGCCATGACCTGCTGCGTGCAGGATATCCAGTTTGTGGGTATGCCCTGCAAGTACGACGACTACAAAAAGCTCGAACAGCGCAGTTGGATCAACATTACCGCCAAGGTCAACGTCAAGTATCATCCCATCTACAAAGGCCAGACCCCGGATTCCACCGGCCCGGTCCTGACCGCAGTCACCGTGGAGCCGGGCGAAAAGCCCGCCCAGGATGTGGTGATGTTCAGCTAAAAGTACAACAAAAAAGCACCTGCCTTCGTGAGAAAGCAGGTGCTTTTTTGGTGGTCGGCTTGTAGGGGCCGGGCATGCCCGGCCCGCAGCCTTCCCGCAGACGACCGTCTGATTTTATGTTGAGGGCCGGACATATCCGGCCCCTACGGTGCGGCTTCTCTTTTTTACCCTCTCGTTCCCTCAATCTTGGAATCCGTGCTCCAGCCTTGCAAATCGGTGGGCGTCAAACTGGACATCCAATTCTCGTGCTCGTTCTCCCACTGGTCCCAGGCGGCCTGGCTGCGGATGGCTGTGCCGCTCTCGAAGCTATCGTCCCAGGGGTTGGCCGGGTCGGGATCGGTGGGGTCCCAGCCGCGCTTGTCCTCGTCGTCGGGGTCGGTGTAGATCGTGCCGGGCTTGCCCATCGGGCCGGGGTCCTTGTCGTTATAAATCACGACCGGCGTGCCCAGCGGGCAGTTGTCATAGATCCACTTCACGTCCACCACGGCCAGCCGGATGCAGCCCAGGCTGGCGACGGTGCCCAGCTTGTTGAACTCGTCGTACTCCACGTCGTCCTTGTGCTGGCTGTAATACGGCACGCTGTGGAACAGGTAGCCGTCGTAAATGCGGGTGGCGTACTGGCCGTAGCTCGGGCCCATCAGCAGCCGCCAGCTGTAACTGACCGGCGTGGCGTAGTACCCGGTGGGGGTGTCGTTGCCCGCGCTGCACACCATGGCCATGTAGGGCGCGGCGTACTGGCCGGTGGCGGTATCTACGGTGTAGACCGTGACGACGCCCGCCTCACGGTTGACCGCCAGCAGATAGGGGTAATCGGCCTTGGCGTCCAGCGTCAGGCCCCAGCGGCCGAACTGCTCCACCAGGCTCGCCAGCGTTTCGGCGGCGTTGTCATCCCAGGTTGCGGGGTCCTTCACGTCGGGGGCGTCCTTGGTGGCGTTGTTCGTGGCGGAGGCCATGGCGGGCACCATCGTCGGCTCCGGCGTGGCGGTGGGGGCGGGGGTGCTTTCCGGCGTGGCGGTGGGCTGTGCCGTGGGCACAGGGGTGGGGTCCGGTGCGGCGTTGGGCATTTCTACACAGCTGCACAGCAGGGTGACAACCAGCAAAAGCGGAAGAATACGGCGTAAAATCGACATAAATGCTCCTTAGTGTTTGGTGACGCCGTACTCCTCGGCGACGAATTTTTCCAGCGCGGCAAAGCTGCGGCGAACCTTTTCGGTTTCGATGCAGTACGCCATGCGGAAGTAGCCCGGGCAGCCAAAGCTGTCGCCGGGGACCAGTGCCAGGTCATATTGCAGCGCCTTCTGGCAGAACGCTTTCGCGTCGTCCTCCAGCGCTTTCGGGAAGATATAGAACGTACCATCGGGCTTTACGACCGTGAAGCCCAGGGCTTTCAGCTCGTCGTAGATCAGGTTCATGTTTGTCTCATACACGGACAGGTCGCTGGTCACGTCCAGGCAGCGCTCCACGGCCATCTGGATGAGGGACGAAGGGCAGTTGTGGCCGGTCCCGCGGGAAATTTGGCCGCACATCGGCACGATGTACTTGGCCCCCTCGCACCGGGGGTTGGCGGCCACATAGCCCATGCGCTCACCCGGGATGCTCAAGCTCTTGGAGAAGGAGTAGCAGGTCAGCGTATCATCGTAGAATTTGGCAGGGTAGGGCGTGGCGGCGCCGCCGAACGCGATCTCGCGGTACGGCTCATCGGACAGCAGGAAGATGTGGTGGCCGTATTTGGCGCTTGTCGCGGTCAAAAAGGCGGCCAGCTGCTGCAGGGTCTCCTCGCTGTAGGCGGTGCCGCTGGGGTTGTTGGGGCTGTTGATGAGCACGGCGGCGGTGTTTTCGTCCACCAGTCCGGCAAAGGCATCAAAGTCGATCTGGAAATCCGCGCACCGGGGCGGCGTGACCCGCAGTGTCAGGCCCGCGCCCTCGACATAGGGCTTGTACTCGGGAAAGAAGGGGGCAAAGGTCACGATGTTCTGCCCGGGCACAGCCACGCAGCGCATGGCGTGGGCCAGCGCACCCGCCGCGCCGGTGGTCATAAAGATATGGTCGGCGGTGTAGTCCATGCCAAAGCGGCGGTTCAGGCTCTCGGCCACGGCCTTCCGGGTCGAGGGCAGCGTCAGCGTCGGCGTGTAGCCATGCAGCTGGACCGGGTCGGTGTTTTTCAGCAGGTCCTCGCAGGTCTCGGTGAACTGCGGCGGGCAGGGGACGGACGGATTCCCCAGCGAATAGTCAAAGACATTCTCGTAGCCGATTTCCTTGCCCCGCGCGGTGCTCCACTCAGAAATTTGGCGGATAACCGACTTGGCCCCCAGCATATCTTTATAGTGCTGTGCAATCATAATAACAGCTCCTTTGCAAAATGTTTGTCGAGATGCGGGAGGGGGGAACGGCAGTCCCTACTGGGCACTTTCCCGCCGCCGCAAACGTGACACGGGAAAGGCTGCTCCCCTGCGGGGCGTCGGGGACGCCGCCCCCTACAATCCTTGCCGTAAACCTTCCGGCCACCCTGTAGGGGCCGGGCATGCCCGGCCCGCAACTTACCGACAAA
>ERZ780144.3855-NODE-3855-length-10191-cov-6.432024_pt1 | contig 10191 bp, 7 predicted proteins | sample MGYA00511380_ERZ780144 | MGnify/ENA primary metagenome ERZ780144 (study PRJEB29588, sample SAMEA1965858) | human gut metagenome | biome: human gut; feature: human-associated habitat; material: faeces | place: Denmark | collected 2008/2010 ... | reverse complement strand
ACATATTCTGTACTTGCTGCGAATAGGTCATAATCATACTCTCCTTTTGACAAATGTCGCTTGGCGGGAACACGGCTGCGCCCTGCCGGCACAGCTCGTCCTCCCGTTTTGCATCGGCTGCGCGGGCCGCTCTCTCTTTCGGCCGCACAGCACTACCACGCATGATTTTATTATAGAGAATGCGCGCGCATTTTGCAAGACATTTCCGCCAAAAATCCGCAATTCTCTTTCTGGTCATTTCCATCTAACCGTCAATTCGTCCGCTTTCTGCCGGGCATTTGTCATTTTTCTGTCAATTCTGTCAGCAGGTCCGGTCCATGCCCTGCTGTCCGCGCCCGGCAGACGGTTCCACCGGCCGCAAGGCCCGGATGCAGGCAAAGCCGGCCCCGGCGGCTGCCACGGCCATCCAGTGTCGACCGGCTTCCAGCCCGAAGAAATTGGCTGCAAACGGAAAGGCAAGGCTGCCCACGCTCTGCCCCAGCGCCAGAAAGCCATAGTTGACCCCCGCATGGGGGAAGCCGAACAGGTCGGTGGAAAGGGCCGGCAGAACCGCCGCCAGCGCCGAGTAGCAGAAGGTGAGGCCCGCATAGCAGGCCACCACGCCCCAGCCCTGTGCAAAGGCAAACCCCGCCGACAGCCCGGCAGACACCGCAAACAGCAGCATGTCGGTGGGGCGGCGGCCGATTCGGTCACTGAGCAGGGGCATCAGCAGGCGGCCTGCCGCACTGCCCACGCTGCCCAGTACCACGCTCCATAGCGCCGCCTGCTCCTCCAACCCGCGCTCCATGCCCAGCTTTAAAATAATGGGGCTGAACAGCAGCACTGCAGGGGTAGAAAAGCACACCGCTCCGGCGCACAGCCAGTACTGCTTTGTGCGCAGCATCTGCTGCGGGGCAAGGTCAATGGTGTTTTTGCCGTTCTCCTGCGGTTTTTGGGTCTGCCCGGTCTGCGGCGGGTCCTGCAAAAGCAGACTGCCCACAAGGCATACCGGCAGGGTGACCGCACCCAGTGCCCAGAAGGCCCCCCGGATGCCCTGCACGACCCAAAATCCCCGCACTGCCGTGCGCACGAATACGGTGAGGAAGGCACCGCTCAGGCCCACCGCCCCGCCGATGACGCCGGTGGCCAGCCCCTTGCGGTCGGCGTACCACTTCTGGGCGCAGGACTGGATGGACGGATACAAAAACGCCGTGCCCAGCCCCGCCGGGATGCTGAACGCCAGAAAGAACGCCTCTGCGCTGCCCGGTGGCAGCAGGCCCGCCGCAAAAAAGCCGCCGCAGAGCAGGGCGGTGCCCCACAGGCCCGCGCAGCGGGGGCCGTGCCTGTCCTGCAGGAAGCCGCCCAGCACGCACCCCACACCGAAGGCCGCGATGAGGATGCCAAACGCATACCCCGCCCCCTGCTCCGACAGGCCGTATTCCTCCATGACCGGCTGCTGGAACACGCCCCACGCCGCAGGGATGCCGGTGAGCAGCTGTGCCGCCGCCCCCGCCGCTAAAATATACGGCCCGCGATTTTGTTTTGGCACACGCATCCCCTCCCCTTTTCGGGATAGTATGCCCGGTTTGGATTGACAAAATGCGGTTTGGGCGATATGATTATATATAAAAAGCCTTCCCCTGTGGGGGAAGGTGGCCGAAGGCCGGATGGGGGCAGGCTTGTTTCTATTGCCCATTTGTAGGTCACTATGGCAAACGCGCCCCTCATCAGTCCCCTTCGGTGACAGCTCCCCCCAAAGGGGGAAGCCAATTTGCAATAAGGAGAACCACCATGAAGACACAACCTTTAAAAGGTATGCGCGACCTGCTCCCGCGGGAACAGGCGCTGCGTGATTATATCCAGGGCCAGATCCTGGCCACCTACCGCGCCGCAGGCTTCCAGCGCATCTCCACCCCGATTTTGGAGGATATGGAGAACCTGGACAAGAGCGACGGCGGCGATAATCTGAACCTGATTTTCAAGGTTCTCAAGCGCGGCGACAAGCTGGAGCACGCGCTGGCAAGCGGCAACGAGAAGCAGCTGTCCGACATGGGCCTGCGCTATGACCTGACTTTGCCGCTGTCCCGCTACTACGCGGCCAACCGCAACGAGCTGCCCACCCCCTTCAAGGTCATCCAGACTGACCGCGTCTACCGCGCCGAGCGCCCGCAGAAGGGCCGCCTGCGCGAATTCGTCCAGTGCGACATTGACATTCTGGGCGATTCTTCCCCCAACGCCGAGGTTGAGCTGATCGACGTGACGGCCCGCGCCCTGCTGAAGATCGGCTTTACCGGGTTCACCGTCAACATCAATGACCGCCGCATCCTGCGCGCCATGCTGGAAAAGATGGGCTTTGCCGAGGACCAGCTGGATTCCGTCTGCATCAGCTTTGACAAGATGGACAAAATCGGCGCGGACGGCGTCAAGGCCGAGCTGACCGAGAAGGGCTTTGCCCCCGAGGCCGTGCAGGCGCTGGACGACTTCCTGCGTGCAGGGGATTTCAGCCTGGACACCGTCGCCGCCAAGGTGGACGACGAGGCACTGACCGCCGACCTGCGTTATGTCATTGCCGCCAGCGAGAAGGTCGCAAACGGCCGCTACGGCATTGCCTACGCCCCCAGCCTGGTGCGCGGCCAGGGCTACTACACCGGTATGGTGTTTGAGGTCACCTGCCCGCAGTTCAGCGGTGCCGTGGCCGGCGGCGGCCGCTATGACAACATGGTCGGCAAGTTCATCGGCCAGCAGGTCCCGGCCGTGGGCTTCTCCATCGGGTTTGAGCGCGTCTGCGGCATTTTGCTGGAGCAGGGCTATCAGATCCCCGGCGCAAAGCCGAAGATGGCGCTGCTGTATTTGAAGGACGCCGACTTTGCCGCCGTGCTGGCCAAGGCTGAGCAGCTGCGCGCCGACTACGATGTGACCGTGCTGCCCCAGGCCAAAAAGCTGGGCAAGCAGTTCGGCACATTGGAAGCCGCTGGTTACAACGCTGTTGCCTTTGCGGACAATGACGACATCAAGGTTCTTGGTCAAAAAGCTGAATAATTAGAATTATTTTTGTGGGGTGTGCCGGTTTTGCGGCGCACCCCGCTTTTTTTGACATCAAGCTGTAACATTCCGGTGCCACTTCCGTGTTATACTGGTAAAGGAAGCAGATATTGCTTTTGGCTTACCCCTTACCACACAACACAATAAGGAGCGTGCCCTATGAAACATACAACACTATCCCGCTTTGCCAGCCTTGCCGCATCCGCCGCGCTGGCGCTCAGCCTTGCTGCCTGCGGTTCCACCAGCCGCAGCACCTACTCCGCCGCTGTTCCCAACGATACCGCCGCCTTTAGCAGCCAGGATGCCGGAGACTATGAATCTTACAGCGCCGAAAGCGCCGCAGCCGGGGAAGGCAGCAGTTTTTCTTCAGACGATCTGACCAGCTCGATGCTGGATCCTTCCACGGTGGAAAGCAGCCGCAAGATCGTGTATAACGCCAGCGTGCGGATGGAAACCACCGACTATGATACCACCCGCGCCGCCTTGCAGGAGGCCGTAACCGCCGCGAACGGCTACCTGGAAAGCACTGACCAGGGCGGCAGCAAGGATTCCGGCAGCCGCTATACTTATTACACCGCGCGCATCCCCGCCGAAAACTACCGCAGCTTTTTGACCGCCGCCGGGGAAGCCGGGAACGTGACCTCGCTGAACGAGAGCGCGCAGGACATTACCGCTGAGTATGTAGATGTGGAAGCCCGCCTGAAAGCCCTGAACGACCAGCGCGACCGGCTGAACGCCCTGGCCGACAAAGCTGAAACCACCGCCGACCTGCTGGAAATTGAAAGCCAGCTTTCGGATGTGCAGTATCAGCTGGAAAGCTACACCGGCCAGATGCGGCTGATGGATAACCAGGTGCGCTATTCCACCGTGGATATTTCCCTGCAGGAAGTGCGGGTTCTGACCCCCACCGCCACCACCTTTGGCGAAAAGTTTGTGGAAGCCGTTACCAGCGGCTGGCGCGGCTTTGTGGATGGGGCCGAAGATTTTATCCTGGTGGTGGTTTACCTGTGGCCGGTGGTGCTGATCGTGCTTGCCATCCTGCTGGTGGCACGGCCCGCCCTCAAGCGCCGCAAGGCCCGTCGGGCGGAGAAAAAGCAGGCTAAGCTCGCTGCAAAGGCTGCCGCTGTGCAGGCGCAGCCCGCAGAGCCCGCCAAACCGGACGACACCGTAAAATAAACCGCACCTCTTCTTTCCAACTTATATCGCAAAGCGGGCGCACCGTCCTACAGTAGACGGCGCGCCCGCTTTGTTTTATTTTTACCGACTGTGCTTACAGGCCGTACAGCTCGGTATATTTGTTTTTCAGGTAGTTGGTGTAGTGGGCGGCATCAAATGCGCCGCCGCACAGGCTTTGCACCAGCCACTGCGGTTCCTTGGCGCGGCCATGCTGCCACACGCGGCTGCGCAGAGCGTCTTTCAGCGGCTGCATGTTGCCTTCGGCCCACTGGGCGTCCAGGTCCATGGTTTTGCGCAGGTCATCCACCGCCTGTGCGCTGTAAGCACTGCCCAGCGCATAGCTGGGGAAGTAGCCCATATCGCCCATTGCCCAGTGGATATCCTGCAAACAGCCGTGGGTATCGTCCGGCACATCCACGCCAAGGTATTCCTTATACTTGGCGTTCCAGGCGGCGGGCAGGTCGGCCACGGTCAGGGTGCCCTGCATCAGGGCCTTTTCCAGCTCATACCGCACCATAATGTGCAAAGAGTAGGTCAGCTCGTCCGCCTCGGTGCGGATCAGGCTCGGCTCGGCGCGGTTGACGGCGCGGTAGATCTCTTCCTCGGTCACGCCGTTCAGCTGCTGGGGGAACAGCTCCAGCAAAGTGGGATACAAATAGTGGATGAACGCGCGGCTGCGGCCCACATAGTTTTCAAACAGACGGCTCTGGCTTTCGTGCAGGCCGGTGGTTGCGCCGCCCGCCAGGGTGGTATAATCATACTTAGGGTCAACGTTCAGCTCATACAGGGCATGGCCGCCCTCGTGCGCCACGCTGTACAGGTTGGAGAACATATCCTGCGGCATATAATGGGTGGTAATGCGCACATCACCGTGCCAGAAGCCGGAGGTAAAGGGGTGTTCCGTTTCGCCCAATACGCAGTGGTCCGGGTCCAGCCCCCACACTTCCATGATCTTTTTGGAAAGCTTGCGCTGCTGCTCAATGGGCCAATTCTGATACAAAAAATCGGTGCGGATGGCGCTGCCGCGCTCTTTTATGGCAGCCAGCAGCGGCACAATGGTCTCGCGCAGGGCGGCAAAGAAAGTATCGCACTGGGCAATGGTCAGGCCGTGTTCATAGCGGTCCAGCCAGACTTCATACGGGTCGCGGTCAGGGGCAAAATAATGGGCCTGCGCGCGCAGGGATTCCACAATTTTTTCCAGATACGGGGCAAAACTGGCAAAGTCATTGCCGCGCTTTGCCTTGCCCCATGCGGGCATGCTTTCCTGCGTCAGCTTGGTGAACGCGGCGTACTCTTCTGCCGGGATCTTGCCAATCTCGTCATAGCTGCGCTGCAATTCCCGCACTTCTGCCTTTTCCTGTTCGGTTTCGGCATCAGCGGCAGCACGCTGCAGCAGGGCGGCGGTGTCAGCGCTGACCAGCTGGTCAAAGTAGGCGCGGCTCAGCACCTCCATGGCTTCGGCGCGGCCCGCGCTGCTTTCCTGCGGAGCTACCGTCTCACTGTCATAATCGGCAACGGCCATTGCGTACTGGTAGGCATACAGTCTTTTCTCCAGCTCGCGCAGAGCTTTGATGGAATCTTTCATTGAGTTCTCCTTTCCGCCGGGGCGGCGGTTTTTATTCATGGTTTATTATAGCACACCCGGCGGCTGTTCGGCCAGTTAGCAGCACAAAACCGAAAAACTTTGCCCTGCGGCACATTTTCCCCCAACTACCCATTGTCAGGCGCGGGAGCGGGCCTGTATAATGGTTATAATGTTTTTTATTTTGCCCCTGAGCGTGGGGGATTCAGGAGAACGCCATGAAAAAACAAGCCTCAACCCTGCTGCCTGCACTGCTGGACCTGCTGCGGCAGTATCTGGCGCTGGATATGGCCGTATACGCCGGACACGCCACCTTGCTGCTGCTTACGGCATCGCTGCCGCTGCTGATGTGGGTGCTGGTCATCATCAACATGCTGCCGTTTTATTCGGTTTCGGACATTGCCGCGCTGGTTGCCCAGCTTTTGCCGGATATCCCGGCCATCCAGTCAATGGCGGTGGATGTGATTGCCAACCTGAATAATCAGTCCACCACCTTCATGGCTTCCTTTGCCGCCATCACCACGGTGATTTCCGCTTCCGGTGGGATGGCCGCGGTGCAAAAGGGGCTGCAAAAGCTGACCCCCGGTGCCCGCAAAACAATGTTTGACCGTTTGTGGGCTGTGCTGTATACCTTTTTGTTTGAGGGCCTGATGCTGGTTGCTATGGTGGTGCAAAGCCTGAGCCCAATCCTGCGCGGGCTGGCCGGGCTGCTGCCGCTGCATACCCTGGTGGGCGGGCTGCTGCAGCGGCTGCACAGCCTGCTCAGCATCAGTGCGGTGCTTTCTTTGACGCTTTCGCTGCTGACGGTAACACTGATCTACACCTATGTGCCCGGCGGCAAGCGCCGCATACGGGATCAGCTGCCGGGGGCCGCCGCTGTGGTAGCGGTGTGGACGCTGTTTTCCAAAATATTCTCGTTTTACATCGGGCATTTCTGGAAGTTATCGTACATTTACGGTTCTTTGGCTGCAATTGTGCTGATTACGCTTTGGCTGAATGTGAACATCAATGTGCTGTTTTTGGGTGCCGGGCTGAACGCAAAGATTCAGGGGATGGGGCAGGAGAAAAAGGAACCGGATGCTTGAGATACACCCTAGGGCGCGATGCTCTCATCGCACAGGGAAGAAACGCAAATATTGGGCTGCGAACCTGCAAACCATGTGTAGGAAACGACGCTCGCATCGTCCTGCATGGCAGGCCGTAATATGCGCACACGTCGGGATGAGGGCATCCCGCCTTACGTGGCCGGGCGTACAATGTGCGCTCCCACGGCTCCACAGGGTCAAACGCTTTTTTCTAACGCATCAAACCCATACAAACACTACCTGATACACCAACAGGGCGGCCGGGAAGTTTTCCCGGTCGCCCTGTTTTATTGCTCTCGTTTTATTGCTTTCTTTGAACCGTGAACTTATTCAGCGGTCTTATACCCATCGGGGTTGTGGCTCTGCCAGTTCCAGCTGTCGCGGCACATTTCGTCAATGCCGTACTCAGCTTCCCAGCCCAGCTCACGCTTGGCCTTGCTGGGATCGCACCAGCACTCGGCAATATCGCCGGGGCGGCGCGGGTCAATGACATAGGGCAGCTCCTTGCCGCAGGCCTTGCTGAATGCATGAATCACATCCAGCACACTGTAGCCGTGGCCGGTGCCCAGGTTGCAGATGAACAGGCCGGGCTTTTCTTCCAGCTTTTTGATGGCTGCCACATGGCCGCGGGCCAGGTCCACAACGTGGATGTAGTCGCGCACGCCGGTGCCATCGGGGGTAGGGTAATCATTGCCGTACACATGCACTTTTTCCAGCTTGCCAACGGCAACTTTGGCGATGTAGGGCACCAGGTTGTTGGGGATGCCGTTCGGGTCCTCGCCGATCTTTCCGGAAGGATGTGCACCGATGGGGTTGAAGTAACGCAGCAGAGCAACGTTCAGCTCCGGGTCTGCCTTGCAGCAGTCGGTCAGGATGCGCTCGGTAAACACCTTGGTGGTGCCATACGGGTTGGTGGTTGCACCAACAGGGAAATCCTCGCGGATGGGCACGCTGGCGGGGTCGCCGTAAACCGTTGCGGAGGAGGAGAAGATGATGTTATGGCAATCGTAACGGCGCATAACATCCAGGATGTTCAGGGTGCAGTTCAGGTTGTTGGAGTAATACTCGATGGGCTTGGAAACGCTTTCGCCCACGGCCTTGTAGGCGGCAAACTGGATCACACAGTCAATGCCGGGATTTTCCGCAAAGACCTTTTCAACTGCCGCATGGTCGGTCATGTCTGCTTCCACAAACTTGAAATCCTTACCGGTGATCTCGCGCACACGCTTCAGGGCTTCGGGGCAGGAGTTGTAATAGTTATCTGCCACCACAATATCGTAACCCGCATTGAGAAGCTCCACACAGGTATGGCTGCCGATGTAACCGGCGCCGCCGCTGACCAAAATAGACATACTGATCGCTCCTTTACACAATATGGAAAGTTGTTGCCGGGATTTTGTATCTTCAACAGGGCATCCGCAGGGTTTGCTTCGTTCCCTTGTTGATTTTATTCTAACGTCTTTATCACAATATGGAAATAGATGTTTCCATGTTTGATATGTAACTTTGTTGTTACCTTTACCGTTCGCACAGATGCAGCGGGTGCGGGGCGCGGCGGTAAGCGCCGGGCGTTTGGCCGGTCAGGGCGTGGAACCGCCTGCTGAACCACGCCAGGGAGCCATACCCCAGCATACGGGCCGTTTCGCCGGGGCCGTACCCCTGGGTCAGCAGCAGCGCTGCCTGTTCGGCTTTCATGCAGGAGAAATACTCCATCGGCCCCATGCGGGTGCGGGCGCGGAACGCCTGCTGCAATGCCACGCGGGAGCAGCCATTGGCATCGCACACCTGGTCCAGCGCCAGCGGCTTTTCAATGTTCTGCGCAAAGTACAGGCGCACGCTTTCCACAAGGGCTGCCTGCTCCTGCTCGGCGCGGGCACGGGGGCTTTGTTTGCGGGTGCGTTGCCTGCGGCGGGCCAACAGGTACAGCAGCTGTGCCAGATAGATGGTTTGCAGCTCTTTGCCGCCAAACGGGATTTCCGCGCGGCGGGCGGGCATCTGGCAAGCATCCTGCACCGGCTGGAACACCTCGCGCACCGTTTCTGCCAGCTGGCGCAGACAGCTTTTTTCGGCGTTGCCGAGCCGCATATGGCAGCTACGGAAAGAATCCATCGCACTGCCGTCCGCGGTAAATTCCACGCGGAACACCTCCGGCGGAACTTCGCCCACTGCGCGCATGGCAAACAGTTCTGCGGGCTGGTGGAACAAAATCTGCCCGGCGCGCAGCAGCACCCGGTGGGTATCGCACAGCTCTTCCACCATACCGCTTTTTACATATACCAGCAGCCAGCCCTCACAGGTGCGCTCCGGCGTTTGCTGGCCAATGCGCCATTCGGATTCCGCCGCGCTGGCAATCCCTGTTACCCGCAGCGGCCATTCATCCCCATACATGCCTTCACCTCCCCTGTTCAAGCTGATTCATCGCTTGCGGTCCAGTTCTGGCCTGCGCCGTTGCTGAACACACCGGGCGGGTCCTGCGTTGCCGCAGGGAACTGCTCGCTCCCGGGGAAGCTGTCCACCAGCCCCAGGCGGTAGGCCGTCAGCGGGCAGAGCGTTTTTTCGATATGCTCATAGCTGATGCCGTTATCGCTGTTGTAGGTGTAATACATAATAGCATCCGGCCAGGTGTTCAGCACATACTGCGCCAGCGGCTGGGTCACAAACGTATCCCGGCTGCCGACGTAAAGGTCTGCCGCACCAAACAGATGCAGGATCTCGTGGGCATACACGGTGGGGCTGTTGTAGGTTTTCTCCCCCGCATAGGAATCATAGAGATAAAGACAGCTGAATTCATTCAGGTAATTACCGCCATCCTCCAGATAATGCAGAATGGAGTAGGAAGCCCCCTCCACCGGCAGAAAGATCAGGTAGCCAATGCTTGCCGTGCCGTATTGCTGCTGGATGAATTCCACATCCACCTGTGCGGTCAGGGTGTCCACATCGTCATAGAACGTTGTGCCGGTGGTGGTATCTTCCGTCAGACCGGCTTTGTAGGCGGCAAAGGTGCTCAGATTATTTTCGCCGGTATCGTAATAGATTTTCGGCTGGGCGTTATAGGTCTGCGCCTGCTGGGTGATCCAGTCCACCGCCACGGCAAGGTTCTGCCGCGTCTGGGCCAGGGCTTCCTCGGTCCAAGGGTTGGCGTCGTCCTGTAGATAAATGCTGTACAGCACGCTGGGCCATGCCAGCAGCCCGCAGCTGCCGTACACCTGCTGTAAATCTTGCTGTTGGGCAGGGGTCTGGGTGGGGGTTGGGCTGGGGGCCACGGTGGGCTGGGGGCTGGTTTCGATATGGGGGATCGTTGCCTGTGCGGGTGCGGCAGGCTGTGCC
>ERZ780144.3837-NODE-3837-length-10248-cov-3.385853_pt1 | contig 10248 bp, 9 predicted proteins | sample MGYA00511380_ERZ780144 | MGnify/ENA primary metagenome ERZ780144 (study PRJEB29588, sample SAMEA1965858) | human gut metagenome | biome: human gut; feature: human-associated habitat; material: faeces | place: Denmark | collected 2008/2010 ... | reverse complement strand
GTTTCCGCGCCATCGGTTTCGGCAAGACCCGCGACGAGGTTTACACGAAGCTGACCACCGACCACCCCATCGACCTTTGCCGCTATCAGGTGGCCAACGGCTATATGGGCCGCGTGGGGCTGATCAATTCGGGCGGCGAGTCGCACGGCGCGTCCGATCTGCAGGAGGCCGTCATGACGGCCGTGGTGAACAAACGCGCCGGCGGCATGGGTCTCATCAGCGGCCGCAAGGCTTTCCAGCGGCCCATGGACGAAGGCATAGCCCTGCTCAACGCCATTCAGGACGTATATCTCGATCCCGAAGTGACGATCGCGTAATAACGGCCCGGCGTATACCGTTCTATATTAAGTAAGAAAAAGATAAAATCGTGCATTATGAAAATAACCTTCTTCGGCACGCAGCCCTATGACCGGGAGTCGTTCGACCGCGCCAACGAGCGTTACGGATTCGAATTCAATTACCACCGCAGCCACCTGAACGGCAACAACACTTCGCTGGCGCAGGGGGCCGATGCGGTCTGTATCTTCGTGAACGATACGGCCGATGCCGCCACGATACGCTCTTTGGCGGCGATGGACGTGAAGCTGATCGCCCTGCGCTGCGCGGGATTCAACAATGTGGATCTGAAAGCCGCGGCGGAATACGGCATTCCCGTCGTGCGCGTTCCCGCCTATTCGCCGCATGCCGTGGCGGAATACGCCGTGATGCTGATGCTGACGCTCAACCGCAAGGTCCACCGCGCCTATTGGCGCACGCGCGACGGCAACTTCTCGCTGCACGGCCTGCTGGGATTCGACATGTACGGCAAGACGGCGGGTATCGTCGGCACCGGAAAGATCGCCCGCGAACTGATCCGCATCCTCAAGGGATTCGGCATGGAGGTTCTCGCGTACGACATCTACCCCGACCCGGAATATGCCGTGCGGGCGCAGATAGAATACGTGTCGCTGGACGAACTTTACCGCCGCTCCGATATCATCTCGCTGCACTGCCCGCTGACCGACGAAACCCGCTACATGATCGACGGCGCCGCCATCGGCAGGATGAAACCCGGCGTCATGCTCATCAATACGGGCCGCGGTCAGCTGATCCACACCGAAGCGCTGATCGAGGGGCTGAAGGAGAAGAAGATCGGCGCGGCCGGACTGGACGTGTACGAAGAGGAGGCCGCTTATTTCTACGAGGATACGTCGGACCGGATCATGGACGACGACGTGCTGGCGCGCCTGCTCTCGTTCAACAATGTCGTCATGACCTCCCATCAGGGGTTCTTTACACGTGAAGCGCTGGATAATATAGCGCACACCACTTTGCAGAATATCAACGATTTCGCCGAGCACCGGGAGTTGCGGAACGAGGTGCGCGCCGAACCGGAAAAAACGATGAACTGAACGATGAAAAAAGTTGTTTTGCTCCGCCACGGCGAGAGCACATGGAACCGGGAAAACCGGTTCACGGGATGGACGGACGTCGATCTGAGCGAAAAAGGCGTCGCCGAGGCCGAAAAGGCCGGCCGGCTGCTGCGCGAGGAGGGTTTCCTGTTCGGGCATGCCTATACCTCCTACCTGAAACGGGCCGTGAAGACGCTCGACGTCGTACTCGACAAGCTGGATCAGGACTGGGTGCCGGTTTCGAAGAGCTGGCGGCTCAACGAGAAGCATTACGGCTCTTTGCAGGGGCTTAACAAAAAGGAGACGGCCGAGAAATACGGCGACGAGCAGGTGCACATCTGGCGTCGCAGTTACGACGTGGCTCCGGCGCCGCTCGGCGAAGAGGACCCGCGCAACCCGCGCTTCGATCCCCGCTACCGCGACGTACCCGAAGCGGAGCTGCCCCGCACCGAGTCGCTGCTCGACACCGTCGGCCGCATCATGCCCTACTGGAAATGCGAAATCCTGCCTGCGCTCGCCCGCCACGACTCCCTGCTGGTCGTGGCCCACGGCAACAGCCTGCGCGGCATCATCAAACACCTGAAAGGCATCTCCGACGAAGCGATTTCGGAGTTCAATCTCCCGACCGCCGTGCCTTATGTCTTCGAATTCGACGACGGGCTGAATTATGTCAGGGACTATTTCCTCGGCGACCCCGAAGAGATCGCCGCGCTGATGGCCGCCGTCGCCGATCAGGGCCGGAAATAGCGCGGCGCGAATTCCGGCGCGGGAAGGTCGGATTCCCGGCCTTCATGTTTTAGCTCCCGCTCATTGCGAGCGGGGGTTTTTTTTCGGCGCGGGTGATGCGATTCTCTGGGGTGGCTCCGGTTGCCGCCGCCTGAATGCGATAATGCTTCGTTGCGGCGTCAGTTCGTCGTCCGGTATTCGTTGGGCGACATGCCGACACACTTCTTGAACAACCGGGTGAAGTGCTGGGGATAGCGGAAACCGAGTTCGTAGGCGATTTCGCTGATCGATTTCGTCGTGTCGAATATCCGCTCCTTGGCGATGTCGATCACCTTCAGCTGAATGTACTCCTGCGCCGATTTGCCGGTCTCCTTCTTTATCAGGTCGCCGAAATAGTTGGCCGACAGGTGCAGCTGTTCCGCGCACCAGCGTACCGAAGGCACCCCGTCGCGCTGGGGCGTGTCGCCTTTGAAATAGTCGTTCAGCAGCCGTTCGAACCGGGACAGCGCGTCTTTGTTGACCTCGCTGCGCGTGATGAACTGCCGCTCGTAGAAGCGTATGCTGTAGTTGAGCAGCAGTTCGATGTTCGATACGATCAGCCGTCTGCTGTGCTTGTCGATGGCATGGTTCAATTCGCCCGTTATGTTCTGCAGGCATTCGAGCACCACGAGCCGCTCCTGCTCCGAGAGATGCAGGGCCTCGTTGGCTTCGTACGAAAAGAAGGTGTATTCGTCCATGCTGCGTCCGAGCGACGTGCCCCGGATCAGGTCGGGGTGGAACAGCAGCGCCCAGCCTTTGGGCTGAAACACCTCGCCGTTGTCCTCGATGCCGACCACCTGCCCCGGTGCGATGAATACGAGCGTTCCCTCCTGATAGTCGTAATAGTGGCGTCCGTAGCGCATGTCGCCGCATTTGACGTCTTTCAGGAAGACGCAGTAGAATCCGTACATGCGCCGGGCGTGCCGGGCCTTCGGGCATTTCGAAAAGTCGATGACGCTGACCAGCGGATGGAGCGTCTCCTGCCCCATCATTTCGTTGTACTGGTAGACGTGCTCCATTTTTACGATCTCGTCCATATGCTTCGATTATTGTTGTCTGTCACAAAGTTAATGCTTTTTTCCATGCCCGCCGCACCTTCGCGGCCGAATCGGTAATAATGGTATGACGAACCGTAATTCGGGTAATGACACGCCGCCGGAATCGCCCTACTTTTGCAGTGTGAAACGGACCCGAACCCGATAAACCGGGAAAACGGAAGGTGGTTCCGTCGGTCGGAATACGGGTTTGAAATCAATAAAAGGAGAAAAAATGGAGCATAGAATTTTAAACAACGGCGTCGAAATGCCGGTTCTGGGTTTCGGCGTCTATCAGGTCGGGGAGACGGTCTGCGAACAGTGCGTACGCGATGCGATTGCGGCGGGTTACCGTTCGATCGACACCGCTTCGGCCTATCTCAACGAGCGGGCCGTGGGCCGGGCGATCCGGCGGAGCGGCGTACCCCGCGAGGAACTTTTCATTACGACGAAACTCTGGGTGCAGGACACCGGGTACGAGAGCACGAAGCGGGCTTTCGCCAAGTCGCTCGAACGCCTGCAGCTCGATTATCTCGACCTCTACCTGATCCATCAGCCGTTCGGCGACGTCTACGGTTCGTGGCGGGCGATGGAGGAGCTTTACCGCGAAGGGGCCGTCCGGGCCATCGGGGTGAGCAATTTCCAGCCGGACCGGCTGGTGGACCTGATCCTTCACAACGAGGTGGTCCCCGCCGTCAATCAGGTCGAGACGCATCCCTTCTGCCAGCAGGCCGAAGCGGCCGCGGTGATGGCCTCCGAGGGCGTGCAGATCGAATCGTGGGCGCCGTTCGCCGAGGGGCGCAACAATCTGTTCGGCAACGGGACGCTGGTGTCGCTGGCCGTGAAATACCGGAAATCGGTCGCTCAGGTCGTCCTGCGCTGGCTGATCCAGCGCGGCGTGGTCGTGATCCCGAAGTCGGTGCGTCCGGAGCGCATGGCCGAAAATATCGACGTCTTCGATTTTCACCTCGCGCCGGAAGACATGGACCTGATCGCAACGCTCGACACCCGGCGGAGCTGTTTTCTGTCACACCGCGATCCTGAGACCGTGAAGTGGCTGGGGACGATGAAATACGAGATGGACTGATCGGCAACTGAGGATATGATGAAAACGCGAAACGATGAAGCAACTAATTTTTATAATTGCGGCCGCACTGCTTGCGGCCGGAACGTGTAACCGGATAAATGCTCGGAATATGGAAAAACCGAAGAAAATCAGTGCGTTCCCCGTCGGGGACAAACTGCCCGAAACATTCTCGAAATATTTTGTCGGTCAGGCATATCTGGCCCGGCTGACGCGGAACGGGGCGCTCAACTGCCCGATTTCGAACGTTACGTTCGAACCCGGATGCCGCAACAACTGGCATAGCCATACGGGCGGCCAGATTCTCGTCGCCGTGGGCGGCCGGGGATATTATCAGGCCGAGGGCGAGTCGGCCCGCGAGCTGCTGCCGGGCGACGTGGTCGAAATCGCTCCCGATGCGGTGCATTGGCACGGCGCGGCTCCTGACAGCTGGTTCTCGCATCTGGCGATCGAAACCAATCCGCAGACCAACCGCAATACGTGGCTCGGACCGGTGGACGACGCGCACTATTCCGCCGCGACCGCCGGGGCTGCCGCGATCGCCTCCACACCCGCCTCTGCGACCGCTCCCGCCGCCGGGATTGCTGCGACTGCCGAATCCTCCGCCGCGGCCGTTTCCGCGGCAATGTCCATGTCCTCCGCAGCGCCCATTCCTGCGGCAATGTCCATGTCCGCAACAGCGCCCCTGTCCTCGGCCAAGAGCGCGGCTCCGCGCCTGCGCGCCGCGGCCGTCGAGACCCGTGCGCAGCTGTTTTCCGGGTGCGAATCGGAACTTGCGGCGACCGATCCCGAATTAATCGAAATTTTTGATAACTTTGCGTTCGCTGAAGTACTCGGCTACGGCGATCTCGACGTTAAGACGCGGATGATGTGCATCCTCGCGTCGTGCATTGCCGGAGCCGCGCAGACCGAGTTTCGGACGATGCTCGAAGGCGCGCTGAACGTGGGTGTGACGCCCGTCGAAGCGAAAGAGGTGGTCTATCAGGCGGTTCCCTACGTCGGCATGGCGCGGACGGTCGATTTCGTGCATATCGTCAACGGGGTGCTGACGGCGCGGGGCGTTGCGCTTCCGCTCGAAGGCCAGTCGGCGACTTCACCCGAAACCCGCTTCGAAAAGGGACTGGCGGTGCAGAAGGCTATTTTCGGGGAGCGGATCGACGCGATGCGCGCCGCCGCGCCGGAGAACCAGAAGCATATGCAGGACTACTTGTCAGCCAACTGTTTCGGCGATTACGTCTCCCGCGGCGGGCTGGATGCGAAGGTGCGCGAACTGCTGACTTTCTCGATGCTGCTCACGCTGGGCGGCTGCGAGTCCCAGTTGCGGAGCCATATTCAGGGCAACTTGAATGTCGGCAACGACAAACGGACGATGTTGGCTGTGGTGACCCAGCTGCTGCCCTATGCAGGCTATCCGCGTACGCTGAATGCGATCGCCTGCCTGAACGAAGCGATACCCGAAAACGAATAAAAAAGAAGAAAACGATATGGCGAAGAAAGTATTGATCCTCTCCTCCAGCCCGCGGCGCGGGGGTAACTCGGATCTGTTGTGCGACCGGTTCATGGCCGGGGCGCAGCAGGCCGGACACGACGTGGAGAAGATTTTCCTCCGGGATAAGAAGATAAATTACTGCACGGGCTGCGGCGTATGCTACGGCGGGGCGAAGCCCTGTCCGCAGCGGGACGATGCGGCCGAGGTGGTCGGCAGGATGATCGGCGCGGACGTGATCGTGATGGCTACGCCGGTTTACTTCTATACGCTCTGCGCGCAGATGAAGACCCTGATCGACCGCACCTGCGCCCGCTATACGGAGATGGGCGGCAAGGAGTTTTACTTCATCCTGACGGCCGCCGAAGAGAGCGTTGAGATGATGGAGCGCACCGTGGAGTGTTTCCGCGGATTTCTCGACTGTCTCGACGACCCCGAAGAGCGGGGCGTCGTTTACGGCGTCGGAGCTTGGCAGGCGGGTGAAATCGAAGGAATGCCTGCGATGGACGAAGCCTATGAGCTGGGCCGCCGGGTGTAAACCTAAAATAGAGAACAAAATGAAACGGATTGTTTTGATAGCGATTATGACGATGTTCTTACCCGATATGAATACACAGGCGCAGACCGCATCCGGCACGAAGGTGCTGGTGGCCTATTTCTCCCACAGCGGCAATACGCGCGCCATGGCGCGGCAGATCGCCGAAGCGACGGGCGGCGATCTTTTCGAGATCGTTCCGGCCGCGGCCTACCCCGCCGAATACGGAGCCGTCGTGGATCAGGCCAAGAAAGAGCTCGGCGGCGGCGGCCGCCCTGCGCTGAAAGGCAGGCTGCCCGACGTCGGGGCGTACGACGTGATTTTCGTCGGTTCGCCCTGCTGGTGGTCCACGGTCGCGCCGCCGGTGGCGACGTTCCTCGCGGACTGCGACTGGGCGGGCAAGACCGTCGTGCCGTTTATGACCCACGAAGGCAGCCGCATGGGCCGCAGCGAAGAGGATATTCGGAAACTTTGTGCGGGCGCTACCCTGCTCGGCGGGCTTCCCCTACGCGGCGGGGCCGTGAAAGACTCGCGGGACGCCGTGCGGAAGTGGGTTCAGGGATTGAATCTGACAAAATAAACTATACCAGATGTTGCGAAAAATCAGAATCGCGGCCGCGGCCGTTTTCTTTACGATGATTACGCTGCTCTTCCTCGATTTCACGGGGACGCTGCATGCGTGGTTCGGCTGGATGGCCAGAGTGCAGTTGCTGCCCGCTGTTTTGGCGGTCAATGTCGCCGTCGTTGCGGCGCTCTTGGTGCTGACGCTGTTGTTCGGACGGGTCTACTGTTCGGTGATATGCCCGCTGGGCGTCTTTCAGGACGTCGCTTCGTGGGCGGGCGGCAGACGACGTAAAAACCGTTTCACCTATTCCCGTGCCTTGCCGTGGCTGCGTTACGGCATGCTGGCGCTGTTCGTTGCGGCGATGGTTGCCCATATCAAGCCCGTCGCCGAACTGCTGGCGCCTTACAGCGCTTACGGGCGTATCGCGTCGAACCTCTTTGCGCCGCTCTACCGGTGGGGCAACAACCTGCTGGCCTATGCGGCAGAGCGGATCGACAGCTATGCGTTCTATACGGTGTACGTTTGGGGGAAGAGCGGCGTGACGTTCGCCGTGGCCGCCGCGACGTTCGCGGTTCTGGCCGTGCTGGCGTGGCGCAACGGCCGCACCTACTGCAATACGGTTTGTCCGGTCGGCACGCTACTGGGCTTCGTGTCGCGTTTTGCGGTCTTTAAGCCCCGCATCGACACCTCGAAGTGCAACGGCTGCGGGCTTTGCGCGCGCAACTGCAAGGCCTCGTGCATCGACGCCAAGTCGCACGAAATCGACTACAGCCGTTGTGTGGCCTGCATGGACTGTATCGGCAAATGCCGTCAGCACGCCATCGCCTTTTCGCGCAAACCGGTCGCAAAACCCGCTTCGGAGACCTCCGCGTCCGCAGCGGCGGAGGCTCCGGCAAAGACGGACCGCGTCGTTGCAGCGGAATCTTCGTCAAAGGCGGACCGTGACGTCGCCGCGGACAGGCCCGCCGACCCTTCGCGCCGCAAATTCCTCACGATTGCCGGTGTTTTGGCCTACACGGCTACCGTGAAGGCGCAGGAGAAGAAGGTGGATGGCGGACTGGCGCTGATCGAGGATAAGAAAGTCCCGGACCGCGCCGTGCCGATCACGCCTCCGGGATCGCTGGCGGCCCGCAACTTGACGGCGCACTGTACCGGGTGTCAGCTGTGTGTGGTGGCGTGCCCCAATCAGGTGCTGCGCCCCTCCGGCAAGCTGATGACCCTGATGCAGCCCGAAATGTCGTACGAGCGCGGCTACTGCCGGCCCGAATGTACGAAGTGTTCCGAAGTGTGTCCCACGGGGGCCATCCGTCCGATCACGGCGGCCGAGAAGTCGGCGGCGCAAATCGGCCATGCCGTGTGGATCGCCGACAACTGCGTCGTCAATACCGACGGCGTGGACTGCGGCAACTGCGCACGCCACTGTCCCACGGGAGCCATTCACATGGTGCATAAGGATCCGGATAACCCTGATTCGCCGCTTATCCCCGCCGTGAACGAGGAGCGCTGCATCGGCTGCGGAGCATGCGAGAATCTTTGTCCGAGCCGCCCGTTCAGCGCGATTTACGTCGAAGGGCATCTGCGTCACAGAACCGTTTAACAGTCAGGAGTATGAAAGAGAAGAAAAAGATAGACCGCCGGGAATTCCTGAAGGTGCTCGGCGTAGGAGCCGCCGCCACGACCGCCGCGTTGTACGGCTGCAAACCCAAAGGCGGTGCGGCGGGCGACACCGCCGCCGTGGGAGAAGTCCCGACCGACCGGATGACCTGCCGTACGACGCCCACCACGGGCGACCGCGTGTCGCTGCTGGGCTACGGCTGCATGCGCTGGCCGACGCGTGCGAAGAGCGACGGTTCGGGCGATGAGATCGACCAGCAGGCCGTCAACGAACTGGTCGACTACGCCATTGCGCACGGCGTCAACTATTTCGATACCTCGCCGGCCTATGTGCGCGGCTGGTCGGAGACCGCGACGGGAATCGCCCTCAAACGGCATCCGCGCGAAAAATTCTTCGTAGCCACGAAACTTTCCAATTTCGACCCTTCTACCCATAGCCGCGCGGCCTCGATGGAGATGTACCGCAACTCTTTCCGGGCCTTGCAGGTGGATTATATCGACTATTACCTGCTGCACGGAATCGGCATGGGCGGCATGGAGTCGCTCCGCAGCCGTTACCTCGACAACGGGATGCTCGATTTCCTGCTCGCCGAGCGCGAAGCGGGACGCATCCGCAATCTGGGATTCTCCTATCACGGCGACGTCGAGGTGTACGACTACCTGCTTTCGCGTCACGAGGAGATAAAGTGGGATTTCGTGCAGATTCAGCTCAACTATATGGACTGGAAACATGCCAAGGAGCTTAATACGCGCAATACCGACGCCGAGTATCTCTACGGCGAATTGGAGAAGCGCGGCATTCCGGCCGTCATCATGGAGCCGCTGCTGGGCGGCCGCCTTTCGAACGTTCCCGACCATATCGTCGCCCACCTCAAACAGCGGCGGCCCTCGTCGAGCGTGGCTTCGTGGGCGTTCCGTTTCGCGGGGTCGTTCCCCGGCGTGCTGACCGTGCTGAGCGGCATGAGCTACATGGAACACCTGCAGGACAACCTGCGCACCTATTCGCCGCTCGACGAACTGACCGACGCCGACCGGGAATTTCTGGAGGAGACGGCGCAGCTGATGCTGCGCTACCCCACGATTCCCTGCAACGACTGCAAATACTGCATGCCGTGTCCTTACGGACTCGATATTCCGGCCATTCTGCTGCATTACAACAAATGCGTCAACGAAGGCAACGTGGCCGCTTCGTCGCAGGACGAAAATTACCGGAAGGCCCGGCGGGCGTTTCTGGTGGGCTACGACCGCAGCGTGCCCCGTCTCCGACAGGCGAGCCGCTGTATCGGCTGCAACCAATGCGTGCCGCACTGTCCCCAGAACATCAAGATTCCGCACGAACTGCACCGCATCGACCGCTATGTCGAGCATTTGAAACAGGAAAATCTGTAATGCGAAGCCGCCGCAGACCGATTCTGCGGCGGCTTCGTATTTGGCGGCATCGGCGCATTGGAATCCGCTGCGCATTGGTGCCTGCTTTGCGTCCGTTTCTCGTTCTGTTCGCATCTCTCTGCTTCTCTCTGCTTCTCTCCGCTTCTGCCTGCAGCGAGCTGCATCCGTTTGTTCCTGCCTGTTCTTGCCTGCAGCGGGCCGCATCCGTCTCCGCTCCTGCCTGCATTGGGTCGCATCCGTTTGTTCTTGTCTGCTTCTGTCTGCATCGGGCCGCAGCCGTCTGCTCCCACTCACTCAGCCCGTCCCGATACCTTCCCGGAGCCAGTCCGCCGTATCTACACCGGCAGCAGGATCGAGAACCGGCTGGCCCTGCCGATCTCGCTTT
>ERZ780144.3830-NODE-3830-length-10279-cov-25.931534_pt1 | contig 10279 bp, 9 predicted proteins | sample MGYA00511380_ERZ780144 | MGnify/ENA primary metagenome ERZ780144 (study PRJEB29588, sample SAMEA1965858) | human gut metagenome | biome: human gut; feature: human-associated habitat; material: faeces | place: Denmark | collected 2008/2010 ... | reverse complement strand
CTCTGGCCGGTACGACCTACCCGCTGGACCGTCAGTTCACCGCCGAGAAGCTGGGCTTTGCGGCACCCTGCCCCAACAGCCTTGACGGCGTGTCCGACCGTGACTTCTGCATCGAGCTGGCAAACGCCATCTCCATCTGCATGATGCACCTGTCCCGTCTGTCCGAAGAGATCATCCTCTGGTGCAGCTGGGAGTTCAAGTTCATCGAGCTGGACGACGCCTTCACCACCGGCTCGTCCATCATGCCCCAGAAGAAGAACCCCGACGTCACCGAGCTCATCCGCGGCAAGACGGGCCGTGTCTACGGCGATCTGAACACCCTGCTGGTCATGATGAAGGGCATCCCTCTCGCTTACAACAAGGATATGCAGGAGGACAAGGAGGCCATCTTCGACGCCGTCGATACGCTGGAGCTGTGCCTGAAAACGGTCACTCCCATGCTGGACACCATGAAGACCCTGCCCGCCAATATGCGCCGGGCCGCTGCCAAGGGCTTCATCAACGCCACCGACTGCGCCGACTATCTGACCAAGAAGGGGATGCCCTTCCGCGACGCCTACAAGCTCACCGGCTGCATGGTCTCCGACTGCATCAGCAAGGATAAGACCCTCGAAGAGCTGACCCTTGATGAGTTCAAGGGCTACAGCGCTCTGTTCGAAAACGACATCTACGACGCCATCGACCTCATCAAGTGCTGCGAGGGCCGCACCAGCTACGGCGGTCCCAGCGAGGCCAGCGTCAAGAAGCAGATCGAGCTGGCAAGCGCCCAGCTCGGCGCATGGGAGGCGGCAAACGCATGAGCGTAAAAGTCTTTATCGACGGTTCTTCCGGCACCACCGGTCTGCGCATTGCCGACCGTCTGGCCGCCCGGCCTGACATCGAGCTGCTGAGCATCTCGGCTGAGGGCCGCAAGGATGTGAACGAGCGGGCGAAGGTCATCAATTCCGCCGACCTTGCCTTCCTCTGCCTGCCCGATGCAGCCTCCAAAGAGGTCATGCCTCTGCTCCGCCCGGACGTCAAGGTGCTGGATACCTCCACGGCCTTCCGCACCGACGCGGCCTGGGACTACGGCTTCCCGGAGCTGAAGGGCCAGAAAGAGAAGATCAAAAATTCGTATCGTGTGGCGGTCCCCGGCTGCTATGCCAGCGGCTTTATCAGCATCGCGCGGCCTCTGGTGGAGCTGGGGCTGGCCCCGGCAGACTATCCGTTCAGCTGCACCGGCATTTCGGGCTACTCCGGCGGCGGCAAAAAGATGATCGCCGAGTACGAGAGCGCCGACCGTCCGGCTCACAGCAAGCTGGATGCGCCCAAGAGCTACGGTCTGGGCCTCGCTCATAAGCATCTGCCTGAGATGCAGAAGATCAGCGGCCTCGCCCACACCCCTGCCTTTGTGCCGGTGGTGTGCGATTATTACAGCGGGATGCAGGTCCTCGTTCCGCTGGACCTCAAGCTGGCTGGCACCAGCGCCGAGGCGGTGGCCGCAGGCATTGCAGACTATTACAAGGAGGGCGCGACCGTTTCCGTCCACGCCCTCAACGAGCCGCTTCCCGAGAATGGTCTGTACTCCAACGCCCTGTCCGGCAGCGACAGGATGGAGCTGTACATGACCGTCAACGCAGCGGGCGACCAGATGATGCTGGTGTCCCTGTTCGACAATCTGGGCAAAGGCTCTTCCGGTGCAGCCATCCAGTGCATGAATCTGATGCTGGGAATGAACGAGACGGAAGGATTAGAGTAACCTCTCCGTCAGCGCTGGCGCGCTGCCAGAGAGGTTTGAAATTAGGGGGATTTTCAGATGCAGTATAAAGAAGTTGCGGGCGGCATCTGCGCGCCCAAGGGTTTTGCAGCAGCCGGTGTCCATTGCGGCATCCGGGCAAATCACAGTGAAAAGTACGATCTGGCGCTCATCAAGGCCGACGTCCGCTGCGCCGCCGCCGGTGTTTACACCACCAACAAGGTCTGCGGCGCACCCATCAAGGTAGACCGTGCCCACCTGACCGACGGCTATGCACAGGCCATCGTGGTCAACAGCGGCAACGCCAACACCTGCGCCGCCAACGGCGTGGCACTGGCGGAGGAATGCTGTGAGCTGGTGGGCAAGGCGCTGAACATCGACGCAAAGGATGTCCTGCCCTCTTCTACCGGCGTTATCGGCCAGCCGATGGTCATTGACCCGTTTGCCCGGGGCATCCCTGCCGCCGCCGCCAAGCTGGCGGCTGACGCACAGGGCAGCACCGACGCGGCGACGGCCATCATGACCACCGATACTCACAAGAAGGAATATGCCATCCAGTTTGAGCTGGGCGGCAAGACCTGCACGGTGGGCGCCATCGGCAAGGGCAGCGGCATGATCGCCCCCAACATGGCCACCATGCTGGCATTCTACACCACCGACGCCGCCGTCTCCCCCGCCCTGCTGGAAAAGGCCCTCAAGACCGTCGTCCCCGGGACCTACAACCAGATGAGCGTCGATTTGGACACTTCCACCAACGATACCCTGATCATCATGGCCTCCGGCCTTGCGGGCAACCCGGAGATCACCGAGGAGAACGCCGACTACGACGCCTTTGTGGCCGCACTGACCGCCATCGCCGAGCATATGTGCGCTGAGCACGCCGGTGACGGCGAGGGCGCGACCCACCTCATCACCTGCGAAGTCACCCACGCCCCCGACCTCAAGACGGCCCGCGCCGTCAGCCGCAGCGTGGTCTGCTCCAACCTCTTCAAGGCCGCTGTCTTTGGCCGCGACGCCAACTGGGGCCGCATCCTCTGCGCCATCGGCTACACCCCCGGGGACTTCTCGATCGATAAGGTCTGCGTCTGGCTGTCCAGCGCCGCCGGTGAGGTCTACGTCTGCGAGAACGCCGCCTACCACCCCTACAGCGAGGACGAGGCCGCAAAGGTCCTGGCCGAGCACGATATTCTGGTCAAGGTGGATATGGGGACCGGTGACGCCAGCGCCAAGGCATGGGGCTGCGATCTGACCTATGACTATGTGAAGATCAACGGCGACTACCGCACCTGAGAAGGAGAACAGTGATGAAAAACGAAGAAATGGCCCTCCTTTTCTCGGAGGCGACCCCTTATATCCAGAAGTACCACGGCAAGACCATGGTCATCAAATACGGCGGCAACGCCATGATCAACGAGACGCTGAAAAACGCGGTCATGAACGACCTTGTCACCCTGACCCTGCTGGGCGTGCGGGTGGTTCTGGTACACGGCGGCGGCCCTGCCATCAATGAGATGCTCAAAAAAGTGGGCGTCGAGAGCCACTTTGCGGGCGGCCTGCGCGTCACCGACGACGCCACCATGGAGATCGTCCAGCAGGTGCTGGCCGGTAAGGTGAACAAAGACCTCGTGGCAAAGCTGCGGGGCCGCGGCGTCGGCCTCTGCGGCATGGACGGCCAGATGCTCCGCTGCACCGAGCTTGACCCTCAGCTGGGCCATGTGGGAGAGATCGTCCACGTGGACCCGACACTGATCTCCAGCCTGCTGGACAGCGGCTATATCCCCGTTATTGCAACGGTGGGCATGGACGACCTGGGCCAGGCTTATAACGTCAACGCTGACACCGCCGCCGCACAGATCGCGATCGCGCTCAAGGCCGAAAAGCTCGTCTCCATGACTGATATTGCGGGCCTGCTGCGGGATAAGGAAGATGAATCCACCCTCATCCCCGAGGTGGAGGTCTCCGAGATCGAGGGCTACAAGTCCGCCGGCATTATCGCGGGCGGCATGATCCCCAAGATCGGCGGCATGGCCGATGCGATCTATCAGGGCGTCCACGAGGCTGTCATCATTGATGGCCGCGTGCCGCACTCCATCCTGCTGGAGCTGTTCTCCGACCGTGGCTCCGGTACCCGCTTCTATCGCCGCAGCCATCACGAATAAGGGTTGCGCGATGCGCCGGAGTACCCTATAATAGTTGATAAGAAAACTTTCCGATATGCCAAGGCCTCCCCTCGATAGGCAACAGCGATGACCGCCGCCAGCCGTGACGGAGAGGTTTAGCCTCGCTGTGATTCACGGCTAGGCTCTCCTTCGTACAACCTCTCAGGCGCTTCGCGCCAGCTCCCCTTGTAGGGGAGCCTTTGGCAAAGAGGGAAAGTATGTGGCTCCACCGTCAGGAGGTAGATATTATGGATTCCGAAAAAGTCATCAAGCGGGACAATGAGTATGTCCTGCATACCTACGCACGCAACCCCATCGTCCTCGAGAAGGGCCACGGCCTCTATGCCGAAGGCCCCGAGGGGCAGAAGTACCTCGACTTCACCAGCGGCATCGGCGTCAACAGCCTGGGCTACTGCGATATGACCTGGGCCGAGGCCGTCTCCGAGCAGGCACACAAGCTGCAGCACACCTCCAACCTCTACTATACCGCCCCCTGCGGCAAGCTGGCCAAAAAGCTCTGCAAGCGCACCGGTATGAGCAAGGTGTTCTTCGGCAACTCGGGCGCAGAGGCCAATGAGGGTGCCATCAAGGCCGCCCGCAAGTACAGCTTCGACAAATACGGTGCCGACCGCTACAATGTCATCACGCTGGTCAACAGCTTCCATGGCCGTACCATTGCTACCCTGACCGCCACCGGACAGGGCGTGTTCCACAACTACTTCGGCCCCTTCAACGAGGGCTTCCAGTACGTCAAGGCCGGCGACATCGACGCCCTGACCGAGATGGTGGACCGCCACACCTGCGCTGTCATGCTGGAACTGGTACAGGGCGAGGGCGGTGTTGTGGCGCTGGAACCCGAGTATGTGCAGGCTGTCCGCGCACTCTGCGACGAAAAAGACCTCGTCCTCATCGTGGACGAGGTGCAGACCGGCGTGGGCCGCACCGGCACCTTCCTGTGCTGTGAGCACTACAACCTCCAGCCCGACGTCGTCACGCTGGCCAAGGGCCTGGGCGGCGGTCTGCCGATTGGCGCTGTCCTGATGAATGAGAAAGTCGCTGCCGGTATGGGACCCAGCAGCCACGGCTCCACGTTCGGCGGAAACCCGGTGGTCTGCGCCGGTGCGAATGTCGTCGTGGACCGGATGGACGCCAGCTTCCTCGCCAACGTCAATGAGCGGGCCGTCCAGCTGCGCACCGGTCTGGAAAAGCTGCCCCGCGTCAAGAGCCTCTCGGGCATCGGCCTGATGGTCGGCATCGAGTTCCTCGAGGGCATCAAGGCCGCTGACGTGCTGGCCGCCTGCCGCGAAAAGGGGCTGCTGGTGCTTACCGCAAAGACCCGCCTCCGCCTGCTGCCGCCGCTGACTCTGACCGCCCACGATGTGGAGATGGCGCTGGATATTCTGGGCAGCGTCCTCGCGGAGATGGACCCCAGCAAAACGGAGGAGCAGGCATGAAGCATCTGCTGAAAATGAGCGACCTCACCCCTGACGAGGTGGCCCACATCCTTGATGTGGCCGATGAGCTGAAAGCGCAGCAGAAGGCCGGAGGCACCGGACCTCTGCTCAAGGGCAAGAGCGTCGCGCTGATGTTCTCGAAAAACTCCACCCGTACCCGCACCAGCTTCGAGGTGGGCGTCTACCAGCTGGGTGGCCTCGGCAACTACATGAATGCCGCCACTGAGCTGCAGTCCGGCCGCGGCGAGCCGCTCAAGGATACCGCCCGGGTGCTGGGCCGCTATTATGACTGCGTTGTCTGGCGCACCTACCGCCAGAGCGATTTGGAAGAGTTCGCTGAGTTTGCGGGCGTCCCCGTCATCAACGGTCTGACGGACTATGCTCACCCCTGTCAGGTGCTGGCCGACCTCATGACCATCCGGGAGCGCCGGGGTGCGCTGGCGGGCCAGAAGCTCTGCTTCGTCGGCGACGGCAGCAATATGGCCAACAGCCTCATCGTAGGCGGCCTGCTCTCCGGCATGAAGGTGGACTGCGTCTGCCCCCACGGCTACCGCCCGGCGGCAGATGTGCTGATGTTCGCCCATAAGTACGGCAGTGCATTCCGCCTGTTGGAAGACCCCGCCGAAGGCGTCAAGGACGCCGATGTGGTGGTGACGGCTGTCTGGAATACCGCTGCCCCCGGCACCTCCGAGAGCGAGAGCCGCCTGCGGGACTTTGCAGGCTTCCAGCTCACCAGCGGCCTCCTGAAAGCCGCAAAGCCGGACTGCATGGTGCTCCACTGCCTGCCCGCTCACCGCGGCGAGGAGATCTCTACCGCCGTCTTCGAGGCCCACGCCGACGAGATCTTCACCGAGGCTGAGAACCGTCTGCACGTCCAGAAGGCTGTGCTGGCGGTATTGCTGGCGGGAAAGTAAATATGCAATGAAAAAGGGGCTGTTGCAAAATGGCTCCAAATAAAAAATGAGATAGACTTCCCCGAAAGGGGTTGCCTATCTCATTTTTTGTTGGAAGCTGAAACTGCAATAAACCAACCATGAACGCCTTTTGAATTGCAAAATGATTTTTCGGTTGCTATACTGGGCTTAACGAAATTTTTTGGGAGGACGTCGCAATGAGCGCACAGACCATGCAAATCGGGAACCGACCTTGCCGCATTTACGGCGAAGCTCATGCGGAATACCTGCTGCTCCAAATGACCGGCGAACACGAGCTGCAAAGCATAGACAGCGAGGTAGCCGCTATTGCACAGAGCGCACATCAATTTTTGTTTGCCGCTATTCCGGTGGAAAGCTGGAACGATGCACTTTCTCCGTGGAAGTCTCCTGCCGTGTGGGGGAAGCAAGGATTTGGCGGCAAGGCTGGGGACACCCTGCGCTTTCTGACGGAGCAGGTCATTCCCACACTGGAGCAGCAGTTTCATCTCCCGGAGAACGTCAAAATCATTCTGGGCGGCTATTCGCTGGCGGGATTGTTTGCGCTGTGGGCCTCCACCCAGACACATCTGTTCTACGGTGTCGCCGCCGCCTCGCCCTCTGTGTGGTTTCCGGGCTGGATGGAGTTTGAACAGCGGCACCCGATGCAGGCACAGCACATTTATCTGAGCCTTGGCGACAAGGAAGAACATACGAAAAACGCTGTCATGGCTGCGGTGGGGGATAATATCCGCACCCTGCACAGTCGACTTATAGAGCGTGGCGCAGACTGCGCCCTTGAATGGAACAGCGGCGGGCATTTCAAAGACGCTGACCTGCGCACGGCAAAGGCATTTCGGTGGGCGATGGAGGAAAACCGATGAATATTTTGATCGATGCAGACGGCTGCCCTGTGGTGGATTTGACGTTGTAAATCGCAAAGCGATTCAGCGTTCCAGTCATCATCCTGTGCGACGCCTGCGCCAGCCTTCTTCTGGCAAACGGCGTTCCCATGAAGCAGATTCAGGAGTGGCTGGGCTATGGCAATGCGTCAGCATGATGCCATACGCCCCAAAGACAGGGTGGACGGGCGATGTTTCGGCAAAAAAAGAATGGACAGACGAATAAAATTCATCTGTCCATTCGATTTGGCGGAGCATCAGGGAGTCGAACCCTGGCACCGGTCTCCCGGCCTATCGCATTTCGAGTTTTTCCTGCTTCATGGTACTTGGTGGAAGATAGAGGGAATTAGCCCACTTTGCCAGAAGATACGAACCATCGAATTTACGCTCAAAATTTCATCAAGATCCCAAATCACTAGGCTCTGTGCGGATTTGAACCCACTTTCCAAAACGCAGAAAAATCAGCCGTTTGGAGAGAATTGGGAGAGATTTTATGCCCGTTGGAGAGAACGGGCGAGAGAGATTCCGGGAGCCAAAATCCATCCATACAATATGTTGCCTTCTGACGCTGACCAAATCAAAGCAGCAAAGGATGGATGAATATGAGAACGCTGTTAGAGTGCTATAAAATTCTCGAAGAATACCCCAACGGAATGACGAAAGACCAGTTCTACCGTGTTGCCCGCATCAACAAGCAACACGCAAAGTACCTTCTGGATTTCGGTCTCGTTCCGTGTATCAATACAGGAAAGAAAACACGCAAATACCATATTGCGACCCACGATGTGATCACCTACTTGTGTGACCGTGAAGATCATCCCGAAAAGTATAAAGTGCCAACGGGCTTTTATATCGGAAAGAACGGCTGCTCCAAACGGCACCCGGACAAGTCTGCCGCAGAGATTATACGCTTCAATTTTACAGAGCCGGAAAAAACAGGGCTGTATACCATGTGGGAAAAGCTCACGGTTGGATATGATGATCTGCTGACCACCCCGGAAGTTTCGGAACTGACCGGCTACTCTGCACAAAGCATCCAGCGATGGTGCAATCAGAAGATCCTTGTAGGATTCAAAATTCGTGGTACATTGACGATTCCTCGGCTGGCAGTCGTTGAGTTTATGTCCGGCGACCGTGCAACGGGTATTGTCCGAAAATCCTCAAAGCACCTTGACCTGCTCCGCACTTATGCACAGGACTGCCACGAGGGTGCAATGACCATTACATACTAAACAGACAGGACTGCTCCACAACGAAATGTATGTGAGGCAGTCCTTTTTGCTTAGATGCAAAGATTATTCTTTCGGTAATTATTCTTAGTAGAATAACTACTTGAAACAGAAGGAGGGAAGTTTTCCACATGAAGGAGCACTCACAGTTGAAAATCCGAGGACACACCAAATGACGCTGGATTATTTCTATGGTCAGTCGGGCGAATTGTTCTCCTACTTCCGCATCCCCAAGGCACTGTTCCAAGACAGCCGTTTCCGGCAGCTTTCTACCGATGCCCGGACACTGTACGGCATCCTGCTGGACCGCATGAGCCTGTCAGTCAAGAACGGCTGGCTGGACGAGCAGGGGCGAGTGTATATCATCTACACAGGCCGGGAAGTACAGGAATCCCTCTGTTGCGCCGAACACAAGGCGGTCAAGCTGTTCCGGGAATTGGAGCAGCTCGACCTCATCGAGCGCAAACGTCGTGGGCTGGGCAGACCAAGCCTGATCTACGTCAAGGATTTTTCCTCCGGCTTGCCCAAAGCGCAAGTACAGAATTGCCCAAACAGCAATTCTGGTGCTGCCGAAAGCACAATTCTGGAACAGCCAAAACCGCAAGCAAATAAGACTGATAAGAATAAAACAGAGTGGAACGATCCTGACCCTATCTATTCCGGGGGCATCCGGGAGCAGCTTGAGGATTATTTTTGTCAGGCATTGGAGATAGACCTCCTGCTCCGGCTCTGCCCGGATGATGAGGACACCATCTATCAGATCGTAGACATGCTTGTGGACACCTGTTCCACCAAACGCAAGATGTTGCGGATCGCAGGAGATGACAAGCCTACCGAGGTGGTACGCAGTCGGCTGAAAAAACTGAATGCCGACCATATCCGCTTTGTGCTGGATTCACTGGCAGAAAACACTGCCCCGGTTCGGAACATGAAGCAGTATCTGCTGGCGATGCTCTACAATGCGCCCACCACCATGAACCTCTACTATTAGAACAAAACGAACCACGACTTTGCGCGCGGTTCACCGAAGGCGGGGTGATGTTATCGCAAAGAAAGCTACGATTATTGCAGTCACCAATCAAAAAGGCGGCACCGGCAAGACCACCACCTGTGAAAATCTGGGCATCGGGCTGGCAATGGAGGGCAAAAAAGTTCTGTTGGTGGATGCCGACCCGCAGGGCAGCCTGACCATTAGCATGGGCTGGCAGCAGCCGGATGAACTGCCCACCACCCTTTCTACCCTGATGGCAAAAGCCATGAATGACCAGCCCATCCAGCCCGGCGAGGGCGTTCTGCACCATGCAGAGGGCGTTGACCTGATTCCGGCGAACATCGAACTGGCAGGGCTGGAAGTGTCTCTCGTCAACTGCATGAACCGGGAAAAGATGCTCAAACAAGTGCTGGAAGGTGCGAAGTACGACTACGATTTCATTCTGTTGGACTGCACCCCTTCCCTTGGGATGCTGACCGTCAATGCCTTGGCAGCAGCGGACACCACCCTGATTCCGGTGCAGGCGCAGTACCTGTCTGCGAAGGGCTTGGAACAGCTTTTGCAGACCGTCCAAAAAGTCCGGCGGCAGATCAACCCGAAACTAAAAATTGAGGGCATTCTGCTGACTATGACGGACAACCGCACCAACTACGGGCAGCAGATCGACAATTTGATTCGAGGTGCCTACGGCAGCAAAATCAAAGTGTTCGACCAGACCATTCCCCGGTCTGTCCGTGCTGCGGAGATCAGTGCCGTGGGCAAAAGCATTTTCCAGCACGACCCCAAAGGCAAGGTGGCAGAAGCCTACCAATCTCTGACGAAGACTAACTATTAAAAGTCAAGCCCTAAAATGAAAAAATCCGCCAACCATCCGCTGCCCATGACAAACATCATTCAA
>ERZ780144.3824-NODE-3824-length-10299-cov-3.236333_pt1 | contig 10299 bp, 6 predicted proteins | sample MGYA00511380_ERZ780144 | MGnify/ENA primary metagenome ERZ780144 (study PRJEB29588, sample SAMEA1965858) | human gut metagenome | biome: human gut; feature: human-associated habitat; material: faeces | place: Denmark | collected 2008/2010 ... | reverse complement strand
TCGAATAGCCTAGCTGCAAAGAGGTCCAGTCCAAAAATGGTAACTTATTGACCGGTACGGTATATTGGACCGAAAAGTCATGATTATAATTTACCGGACGCCCACCGTCGAGGATATTGTTCCATACGGTATCTTTCCATTGCTGATAACGTTCGGGGTCCCTCTGCCGGTCGACGATCCCCTCCGGCTCATCGATACGTGCCTGTGTCGTCGCATGAAAATCGACCACCAGATTCCGGGTCAGATTAAATTTAAAGGCATAATCCCGGGTCCACATAAAATCCTTATCATAAGTAGGTTCGATCAATAAATTCGGATTATCCAGATTCTTCGATTTTACCTCCCGGTAATTCCGGGTAATATCCGAAGTAATCGAAAACATCGAAGGCATATAATAAAAATTAAAGTCTTTGATCAACCGCAAATATTTCGAATTCAATGTCTTGGATTTCGATTTTTTGAAAGGCTCCACTATTGGAGGCATCCCGTTGTAGATATAACTGATCAGTCCCCGGTAATTTTTTTCCAGGTCTCTTTCCAGGTTGACATTACGGGCAAAGGATTTATTATAAGAATAAGTCAGAGACAGATTCGACCAATCGAAAAAATGCGATTTACCGTCTTTACTTTCTATCCCTACGTTCGTAAAATTAAGGCTTTTGCGCATCACATAATCTTCCGCATTACGTTTGATCGAATCGCGCAAATGCCGGTTCGCTGCATTATCCAGGGCTACCTCCAAAGGGATATCCGAATCGAGGGGATCGTATTCCGGTAAAGTCGATTGTCGCGAATAAGCATAATACATCGGAATCCTCAACCGCCACCTTTCCGGAAAGAACTTACCGAATTCGACACTGGTAGAAAAATCGATCGAACGGAAATCCTCCCTTTCGATCTCAGCAGCATGCTGCTCAATACTGCCAAACCCGGGAGTCATCCGGCTACCGGCAAAACTGATCGTCGCCACATCGGCTAATTTTGCCGTAATCCGGGCATTAGCTGCCCAACCTCCTTTGTTATCGAAATCCGACAAACGAAGTTCGTTGACCCATACTTCGGCCGAACGCTCGCCTTTGCTGGATTCTCCCTGTGGATTACGGATACCGATCACGATATTTTTTACATTGCCTAAGGTCGGTTTACCCTTCACTCTGACTTTATGATTCAATTTGTCTATATCGGCATTCGGATCCAACGTTCCGACCAACATTTCGTATACTTCACTGTAATCGATCTCTCCGTCTCCGGTCCGCAATTCGGTATTTCTTTTCTGTTTCAAAGTCTGAAACCAGCTCAACGGCATTTCGATCCGGTTAGCCGACGGCCAAACCCCTTCCCTACCGGTATAATCGGAGGTATAGTAACCGGGTGAGGTCAATTTTAAAGGAATCTCATACTCATAGTAGTTGTTTACGTTATCATTACCCAAACGCAAAAACAAGGTCAGTTCGTCGTCCTGCAAGGGATATCCTTCGACAGCCTCGGCATGCACATCCATTTTCAGGGTTTTATACCGCAACAGATCCTTGCCGAACATCTTATATACCGCCCGGGAATCATTTTCGGGCAGATCGATCACTTTCAATGCCAATGCCTGTTCATTCAGTTCCCTCAACTGTGGATTAGAAGCATCCACAACCCGTTCTATTTCAGGGGGCATCACGTAATTTACCGGTGTCCGGGAAGCATTTTCTTCCAAATTGACCACCGAAATGTCGAAAACCGTCCTGGCAGACGAAGTCAACTGTCCATCGAGTGCTCCTTCGTATTTCCGCCAATTGTCTCTTACCAAATCCAGACAGGCCATTCTCAACACGATACTATCCTGAAACCCCCGCATCAGCATCCGCATAAAACGGATAGATTTAAAATCGGAAATTCCCCCGTAATCCGATTCATGTGCCGAAAGCGGTATTTTGATCTGATACCATTTGATCTCCTCGGTTGATCCATTAGGCAATTCGACACTAGAGGTCGTTATGTTGGTGATAAAATTTTCGCCGACTTTCATTTTCTCCGGCCGGAGTTCCAGGTGATAGCGGAAAAAAGCTTCTGTCTCATTCAGGGTATTGTCTCCGTTGATATCTTCCACATCAGGCAAGGTGGTGGCTGCTGTCGGATAAGATTCGGGCGACATATCGGCTGTCGGTGAGTTACCCTCCGTCCCGTTATACTGTTTATAGCGCTCCAATACAGGTGTTTCCAAAGCATCGTAATCCGATCCCCGGAAGAAATGATAATTATCCCCCGCCGGATCGTTCCAGGCCTCCCGGTATACTTTCGAATTTTCTCCGAAAGTCCGGCGCAAGGTCTCCAGATAAGCTGCGTAAAATATCCGCTCATCTTCATCGTTCATCCCGTCCAGCCCCACATCCTGATACCGCCGGGCCTGGCTGTTGTTATCGAATCCATTGGTTATCGACTGTACACCCGGCACTCGTCCCCAGCGGGTGGTATCCACATGACGGATATCCGGTCCGGCAGGCAGTCCATTTTCAAAAGCTTTCCGGCCGTCTTTCAAAATATCCTCCGACACATTACCTAAATCGAAATATACATCTCCGCCTTTGTGCCGATTGTCATATACAAAAGGATCCATCAGCCAGATTTCGATATACTGCACGTTGGCTGTTTCGAAATCACTGGTAGTGATACTCCGCATCATTCCTCCCCACCGTTTCTCCGGATTACGCAGTTTACCGTCCCGGTCGACATCGGTCGTAAAGTTGTAGGGACCTTTTTCCGTCGGATAGTAAGCCACCGAGAGGGCAGGAATAATATTCACATCCCCGACAGCCAGATCCTTATCCGGGAACAATTCCGTCTGCCGGATTTCGCGGACAAAATGGTTAGAACGTTGTTCCTTGTCGGCCCGGATATGGGAAGGAGTCGCCGTCGACATGCGGTAAAAAATAGGATCGACAATATACCAGGCCAATTTTGCCCGGTTGTAGCCGTAATCCAGACTATCCGACTTGCCTTCCGGAAACAGATTATCCTGAGGGGTAGAAGCCAGTTTCCATTGCGTTATCCCTTTCATATCCAACGAAATCTTACTTCCTTCGAAGTCGTCCAGGTAAGCGTTTCCACCGGCTCCACGGGCTGTACCCGGCTGAAACCTGGCGAACTCGGTGTCTATCGTCAGGTGGGATTTCGCTTTGGTATGTACAAAAGGTAATTTGTCGATCAGAGTGGTCAGAAAACCGGACTCGGTATTATAAGTAGCGTTCAACCCCCAAATGGTATTCGATAAAGGTTCTTCTCCCAGATTCACTTTATGGGTCAACGGCTTTTCGCTCATATGCATTACCGTTGCTCCGATATTCAGTTTATCGTTGAATTTATAGTCGAGATGTGTCCCGACCAGCGTTTTGGTTTGCATGCCGAACATCGAACGGTTTTCACTTTTAATCGTAATCGGTGTACCGGCTTCCAGCAATGACTGGTTCATAATCTTCAGAGTCCCCATCGTATAATCGACCACATAATCGATATTCTCTGTCAACTCCACCCCACCGGCAAGTACTTTCACCGAGCCCTGAGCAATGTCCTGTCCTCCCAGGGAGATCTCGGAAGAGGACGACGATTTGTAACTTCCTTTCAGATAAAACTTATTCTTCTCGGCATTCTGTTCCGCTTCGCTTTGTGTCTTTTCGTACAAGTCTTTATAAACGTACTGACCAGCGACTCCCGGACGATTGATTTTCTTTTCCAGCCACCCGCCGAATGGTTCCAGTACGGGAAAAACGATCCTCCCTTTATTGGAATAGACCGTTATCCCCTCGATATAATCGAAACGCCCGTCCGGAATCGCGTCCAACTGGGTATTCAGCCGGTCGAGATTCATCACAGACAATAAAATCTTATTATCGATATCTCCGGCCGGCAGATAATTCACCATCGTTCCGGCCTTATCATTCTGGTACAAAACGTCTAACACAAAATCCTCGGCACTCAGATTATAGGAACCGATATTATAGACATTCTTCATCATCAAATCCCAGGTCGGCATTTTAGGGCTCTGTGTCGTACTTCTCAACATCTTCACCACCAAGGTCGAAGGTGCAGCCGGGGCATTGGAGGTCAGTTCTCCCACCGTATGGATTTCCCCTCTCACCGTATATTCATAAGCGACCGCCAATACCTCATCCGCATTCAAGGCCGCATTCAGGGAGATATATCCCAGTTTTTCATTCAGGATATATTCGGAAGGATCCAGCAAACGGGCATTTTCCAATTTTTCATAATCCTTGCCGGAATTGAAACCGGTACCGATCTGGGATAAAATACCGGAAACCTGATTGATATCCCGGATTCCTGCATAGCGATCCACCATGGTCTGATACAGCCGATTGCTCTGATTATCGGGATATACCTGCCCGGGAACGGCGGGAAACAAACCGGCATCGAACATCGGATTGGACGGATCCCCGACATTATTTTCAGCCAAACCCGTAAATGCAACGATATTCCGGGCCCGGTCGAAACGGGAACTTTTATTGGTTACCCATACTTCAATTTTAGTGATCACCACCCCACTATTCACTACGGGCAAGTTTTGTAAGGCGGCATCGTACTGATCCCGGAAAAAACGCGACAGGAAAAAGTGTTTATTAGCTTCATACCTCAAAGCAGATACTTCAAAATCCTGTTTTTCAGCTCCTTTCTCCAATTGAATCACTTTAGATTCCCCCTTCTGTTGCGAAAAAATACTCGACATGGACAATTTACCGAACTGCAGGTCCGTCCGGAATCCCCAAAGATTCTGTCCACCCGAAATCAGCGTTCCGGTTAAAGGTAAAGAGACATTTCCCGCCTCCACCTTTTTCACAATATCGTCTTCCTTCCCTTCGTAGTTCAGTTTCAGGATATTGTCATAATCGAAAGTAGCCTCTGTATTGTACGACCAATCGAGATTGACCAAATCACCGATATTACCGCCGATATTGAATTGTATCTTCTCGTCGAAATCCAGCGAAGTCGTTTTGCGCATATCGATAGGCAAAGTCGGATTATCGACTTTATTCGTTTTGACCCCCAAGGTCAGTTCTGCCGATCCCTGTACTTCGATCCGGATTTTGTTGATACCGAAAATCGGACTCAGAATTTTGTCTAAAAATTGTATATCGGAAACCAGACTCTTGAAATCGTACTTATTCCCTTCCTGAATCTGCCTCCGGTTGTATTCGTACAACGACATTTTCGAACGGGCTTTCAGCAGATCCTGCAAGGTTTCCATAAAAGGGCGGTTGTAATAATACTTTCCGCCGATCAGGCTGGCTACGACATAACGCTTGGTCAGCGGATCATAGATAATGGTATCTTTTATATTGGACGGTTGCCTGAGAAACAATGCCGACGATGGAATAGTCTGCCGGATTTCATTGTCCCGGATCTCCCGGATCGGAAATTGCAGGGTATCGGAAACGGTCCCGGCAACCCGCCCGGAAAAAATAGGCTCCTCCGATTCTCCCGCAGGATAACCGAAAACAAAAACCATCTGAGTTATTATCAAAAATAATAACAAGATATACCGCATACACACACACATTGTTTGCAAACCGATTCACACTAATGATTTGCAACACATTTATTTATAATTGCTTCAGTGCTTGTTTAATCAGCTCCTCAACGCTGGTGACACCTCCACCGGCCACAATTTTATCCAATACTTTATTGGCCTGAGCCTTCACAAACCCAAGCATCACCAAAGCAGCCAAAGCTTCTTCTTTTATGGCCACCGAAGCGCCGAAGTTCATCTCTTCGGCACTACCTGTCACCGCTATTTTATCTTTCAATTCGATAATCACCCGCTGGGCCGTCTTCAGCCCGATTCCCTTCACACTCTTGATTGCATTTACATTCTCTGTCAGGATGGCTCCGGCAATTTCTTTTACCGTCATCGAACTCAACATAACACTAGCCGTATTCGCTCCGATCCCGGAAACCGAAATCAGCTGCCGGAAAACCGTTCTTTCCTCTTTATTGAAAAAGCCGTATAACAAGAGTGCATCTTCCCGGACAATCTGATGAATATATAAGGAAACCTGCTGCAAAGCTACAATCTGAGAATAGGTATTCACCGAAATATTAATATAATACCCCACTCCGCCGCATTCGATCACCGCGTAAGCAGGCGTCGCCTCCACCAGAAGGCCTTTTATATATTCATACATTTTTTAAGTCTTTAATTAAAACCTATGATTTTCCGCACCTCACGAATAGTCTTATCGGCACTGGCACGCGCTTTTTCTGCCCCTTCCCGGGCCACTTTATCCATATATTCCGTATCGGCGGCATAGGCCAGAATTCTCTCCCGGATAGGAGACGTAAAATTCACAATATCCTCGGCTAACTGTTTCTTCAAATCACCATAGCGAATTTCACAGGCATTGTATTTCTCATTGAAATAATCGTAAGTATCTGCAGAAGATACAATCTTCAGCATGGTAAACAGATTAGCGATAGCTTCGGGCTTTTCGCTATTGGGCTGCGTAGGACCACTATCGGTCACCGCTTTCATCACTTTCTTACGGATAGTAGCGGCATCGTCGATCAGATAAATAGCATTTCCTTCGGATTTTCCCATCTTTCCGGATCCATCCAACCCCGGCACTTTAATCGCATCTCCCCCGAAGGAATAGGACTGTGGCTCCGGAAAAAATTCTACCCCATAGATGGTATTGAAACGCCGTGCAAATTTCCGGGCCATCTCCATATTCTGCTCCTGATCCTTTCCTACCGGTACTTTATCAGCCCGGTGAATCAGAATACCGGCAGCCATCAAAGTCGGATAAGTCAACAGTCCGGCATTCACATTCTCCGGTTGTTTCCGGGCTTTTTCCTTGAAAGAAGTCACCCGCTGCAATTCTCCCAAATAAGCGTTCATGTTCAGGTAGAGGTATAGTTCCAGTACTTCTTTTACATCACTCTGTACATAGATCGCTGCCTTTTCGGGATCGATCCCACATGCCAAATACTCGGATAAAATCTTCCGTACATTGGCAGTCACGTCGCCCGGATGGGGATGAGTCGTCAAAGAATGCCAATCGGCAATGAAAAAAAAGCATTTATATTCATCCTGTAAACGCAGAAAATTTTTTACCGCTCCGAAATAGTTCCCTAAATGTAAATTTCCCGTGGGTCTGATCCCGCTAACAACAATCTCCATTTGAATCATTTATTAAAAAATAGACAAAACGAACTTATCTCTCTAAAACCCCTACAATCAACGGATTTTATAAGTTCCATCCTGCAAAGATAAGCTTTTATTCAAAATCGCTGAAACGGTTTTTCATGAAAATTAGAATTTAACAATTATCATACTTCCGAAGCAAAAAAGGAGGTGATTAAAAAAATTAAAAAAAAGTTACTTTTATAAGCTTTTTTTATTACATTTGAAACGCAAAATTGCAATTATTTTATAAAACTAAATTTTTCTACAAACAATGGAAGGATACGAAAGAAAAGAAGGAATGGACAATGATCGGGAAGAGATTTATTCCAAGGCAGTGAGAGCAGGGAAAAGAACCTATTTTTTCGACGTGAAAGCAACTCGTAACAATGATTATTACCTGACAATCACAGAAAGTAAGAAGAGATTTGATAACGACGGGAATCAAAATTTCGAGAAGCATAAAATCTTTCTGTACAAAGAAGATTTTGAAAAGTTTGCTGAAGGTTTAGATGAAGTCGTTGCTTATATCCAAGCCGCCATCGGCGGAGAAGCTCCAAAAGCAGCCTACACCGACCCCCAAAAAGAAGAATTCGACGTCGATTTCGATCAGATTTAAAAAATATCACTTTTTATAAAAACCGCTTGTCGTAACAGGCGGTTTTTTTATTCTCCAATGAGATCGCGGACCACTACCGAAGCGATAAAGCACCCGAAGATAGGCGGCATATAAGAGATGGTCCCTACATTGGACTTCTTATTCCGACTCTCTGCCAGGACGATAGCCTCCGGATCGGTAAATTCCGACGAAAAAACCACCTTCACCCCTTTGTAAACCCCCAGTTTATGCAAGCGTTTACGCAACATACGCGCCAGATTGCAATTATAACTTTTCGAAATGTCCGCCACTGCAATTTTCGAAGGATCCAGTTTTCCCCCCGACCCCATCGAACTGACGACAGGCAAGCCCAATTGCAGACTATGATAAATCAGGAATATCTTCGGCGCCAAGGTATCGATAGCATCCACGATATAGTCGTATCGGGCCATTTTCAATACCTCGATCATCCGGTCATCCCGGATAAAATCGTTAATCACATGCAATTTAATCTCCGGATTGATATTCCGGAACCGCCCGGCCATAATCTCCGCCTTGGCTTTTCCCAGATTACAATCCAAAGCCGGCAATTGCCTGTTCTTGTTGGTCAGTTCCACCACATCCCCATCGATAATCGTCATTTCGCCTATTCCGGCCCGGCACAACTGTTCGGCAGCATATGCTCCCACCCCTCCTAAACCGGCCACCAAAACATGAGCCTGCTGCAATTTCTCCAACCTTTCTTTCCCGAGTAACAATTCCGTACGACTCAACCATTCAGGCATAATATAAAATTTCAAAGTATAACATTACAATTTAAACAACCGATCGAAATTCATCCGGACAATATGCTGCAATTCTTCCACAGCGATCCCCCTCCGACGGGCGACTTGCCCATAGACTTCCCCGATCGTAAAATCCGAATTATCCGTTTCGATCAGCAACCGGTCTGCCGGAATTTCAGGTAATACCCGATACACCTGCGACTCTTCGTTCATGACATGCCTTCCGGCGGAAATATAAAATCCATGCCGCAACAAATCCATCAAGATCTCCCGCCGGTTATTGAATCCGTGCATAATCCATTTCTGATGTGACCGGCATTTCTTATAGGCAGTAATCAATTCCGGGATCGCCCTCACCCCATGAATAATCAACGGCAACCCATACCGTCCTGCAATTTCCGCCTGCCGTTCAAACAGCTTCAACTGCACTTCCACCGGAGCAAGCGCATTCCGGTCCACCCCCGCTTCCCCGACAGCCACAATCTTCCCCTCTGCTGCCGCCAGTTCTATCTTCTGCAACCTTTCCTCCACCCTATCATCGATATACATGGGATGAATTCCCAAAGAAAAGTAAACCGCCCCCTGCCCGGGCATAATCACATTTCCCAGACAAGGATCGACAATATTCACCCCCTCTCCCGGCCGATGTGTATGTACGTTAATCCAATCTTGTGGCATAAGCATCCTTTTATAACCACAAATATACACCATTCCTCCGGATAATCAATCCCCCACTTTCTGTCAAGCCACACTCCTCCCGCCCCCGAAGGGGCACGTCCTGAGTCTCCCGTATTTACGGTTTATAATTTTTGATTTATGGTTTAGCTGTTATATCCAACCATATTCTTTCTACCTCCACCACATCCTCCCCTTTCCGTCTCAACTCCTCCAACATCTCCCGCGCCATCCCCGCACACTCCTCCTCCTCTACGTAATAATAACAGTAGGCCAGCAACTTCACACTCTCCGCCGAAACAGCCAAGCGGTCCAGATTCCCGCCAACCACATCCAGCACCTCCTGCAACAGCCCCTCATCACGCGTCACCTCGTAAGCATCCAGCAGTGCCACAAGCAATGCCGGATCCGAAATATCCAGTCTCTGCCTCGCCATCGCACACACACTCTCCAGAGCATTTTTCACCCTCCGGGCCTCCTCCATCCGTTCCACCTCCACCCGGCATTCTCCGTACTCCCGGCAAAGCCCGACAATCTCAACTGCTAATTGTTCCATCACCATTTCATTTAAATACTACCTCCGGTTATCTTTTTATAAACCTTAATAACTTCCCGGATATCAAAAATTTCCTCGGCCAATTTACGACTGAACTTTCCCATAGCATCCCGATCCGTATTGCTCAAGCTCAGAAATTTCCTCACTGCCTCAATCAACGATTCCGTGCTACGTGGCTGCACCAGAAAACCATTTTGCCCATCCGCTACCGTTTCACGGCAACCCGGAATATTCGTCGTTATAATCGGCTTACCCATGGCCAGCCCTTCCATTAATACCCGGGACAAGCCTTCATTATAAAATGAAGGTAAAACAATACAATCGGCACATTCGATATATCGGTTAACATCCGGCTGATATCCCAAATATCGTATATACTCCTTTTCATGATCATCATTCACTCGTTCTTCCGGTACATGATTCGGATAAGCCACATCTACACTGCCCAGCAATTGAAATTCACAATCCGGATATTCCTTACGGATCGCTTCAGCAGTATTTACATATT
>ERZ780144.3822-NODE-3822-length-10304-cov-8.583667_pt1 | contig 10304 bp, 7 predicted proteins | sample MGYA00511380_ERZ780144 | MGnify/ENA primary metagenome ERZ780144 (study PRJEB29588, sample SAMEA1965858) | human gut metagenome | biome: human gut; feature: human-associated habitat; material: faeces | place: Denmark | collected 2008/2010 ... | reverse complement strand
CTTAGCAGCTGCCGCACCTCGCTCGCCGTATCGGCACTTAGAATTATGCGGTATTTGCCCAAGGCTTTTTAACGCAAAATCCGGCTGCGTTTGTAGAAATAGACGATACTTTCGACTTTTCAGATACACCCTAGCGCAGCGGCGGAACTTTCCCTCTTTCCGGAGCTGCATCAGGATAAATTCTAGTATAATACATAAATATTCAAAGTCAATGCATAAATATTGGATTCAGCATTTTGCGGCAAGATGGCTGCCCGCCCCACCAGAAATTGTGCATTTTTCAAGCCTGCATTTCACAGTTTTTCCTGATATATTGACGCCGTAAGTTAAACGTGGTAAACTTTACGCGTTCATGAGCGAAATTCATGCCTTTCAGTCGAAATAAACCGGCTTGCATTACCTTGCCGTACAAAAAAGAGGAATCAATATGCTGACATTAGGTGACCTGCACATTGGGCAGGATGCAATCATCCGCGTGGTAGGCGGTGAGGGCGAGCTGCGCCACCACCTGCTGGATATGGGGCTGACCCCCGGCACCGAGGTAACGCTGCGCAAAACGGCCCCCATGGGGGACCCCATTGAAGTGGAGCTGCGTGGTTATGAGCTGACCTTGCGCCTGGCCGATGCGCAGAAAATTGAAATTGACAGCGTGCACGCAACGGACCGCGCCGCCCCCAGCGAAGAGCGCCACAAGGTGGTAGCCCACCCCGGCGTTGGCGAGCTGGACAAAGCCGCCAGCTACCACGAGCGCAAAGCCGGCGCCCCCATTGCCGCCGGTGCACCGCTGACCTTTGCCCTGGCCGGCAATCAGAACTGCGGCAAAACCACGCTGTTCAACCAGCTGACCGGCTCCAACCAGCATGTGGGCAACTTTCCCGGCGTTACGGTGGACCGCAAGGACGGCGTGATCCGCAACCACAAGGAAGCCACCGTAACGGACCTGCCGGGCATTTATTCCCTGTCCCCTTATTCCAACGAGGAGATTGTCACGCGGGATTTTATCCTGAGCGAGCACCCGTCCGGCATTATCAACATTGTGGATGCTTCCAACATTGAGCGCAACCTGTACCTGACCATGCAGCTGATGGAGCTGGATACCCCCATGGTGCTGGCGCTGAACATGATGGACGAAGTGCGCGCCAACGGCGGCACCATCATGGTAAACCAGCTGGAAGAAACGCTGGGCATTCCGGTTGTTCCCATTTCTGCCGCCAAAAATGAGGGCATTGACGAGCTGATCGAACATGCCATCCATGTGGCGCGCTACCGGGAGCTGCCGGGCCGCATCGACTTCTGTACGGCAGGCAGTGACCCAGCAGACCCCAGGGGCGCGGTGCATCGCTGCATCCATTCTGTCGGACATTTGATTGAGGACCATGCCGCTGCCGCCGGGCTGCCGCTGCGCTTTGCCGCCACCAAGCTGGTGGAGGGAGACACCCTGATTGAAAAAGCCCTGCAGCTGAACCCCAACGAAACAGATATACTGGGCCACGCCATTGCTGAAATGGAAACCGTGACCGGGCTGGACCGCGAAGCCGCCCTTGCGGACATGCGCTTTACCTTTATTGAAAAGTTATGCTCCGCCACGGTGGTGAAGCCAGGCGAAAGCCTGGAGCATAAGCGCAGCGTTGCCATTGATAAGATCCTGACCGGCAAATACACTGCCTTGCCCTGTTTTGCGGGCATTATGGCACTTGTTTTCTGGCTGACCTTTGGCGTAGTGGGCTCCACCCTTTCGGACTGGATGACCCTTGGCATCGACTGGTTTACCGGCGTTGTGGACCGCGCCCTGACGGCGTATCAGATCAACCCGGTGGTGCACAGCCTTGTGATCGACGGCATTTTTGCCGGTGTGGGCAGCGTGCTGAGCTTTTTGCCCACGATCGTTATCCTGTTCTTCTTTTTGTCCATCCTGGAAGATACCGGTTATATGGCCCGCGTGGCCTTTGTTATGGACAAACTGCTGCGCCGCATTGGGCTTTCGGGCCGCAGCTTTGTGCCCATGCTGGTGGGCTTCGGCTGCTCGGTTCCCGCCATTATGGCAACCCGCACCCTTTCCAGTGAGCGTGACCGCCGCATGACGATTTTGCTGACCCCGTTCATGAGCTGTTCCGCCAAGCTGCCCATTTATGCGCTGTTCACCGCCGCGTTTTTCCCGCGGGTATGGCGTGCACCGGTCATGATTTTCCTCTATCTTTTCGGCATTTTGTGTGGTATACTGTATTCGCTGATCCTCAAGCAGACCTGTTTCCGCGGTGAACCGGTACCCTTTGTGATGGAGCTGCCCAACTACCGCCTGCCTTCGCCCAAAAGCGTCGGCCAGCTGATTTGGGAAAAGGCCCGTGATTTTATTCAGCGTGCCTTTACAATTATCTTTGTTGCAACCGTCGTGATCTGGTTCCTACAGACGTTCGACACCCGCCTGAATGTTGCTGCCACCCCGGATTCCAGCCTTCTGGCTTTGGTTGGCAGCCTGATCACCCCCATCTTCAAGCCCCTTGGCTTTGGCGACTGGCGCATTTCCACTGCGTTGATCACCGGCTTTACCGCCAAGGAAAGCGTTGTTTCCACCCTGACCGTCCTGCTGGGCGGCGATACCGGCGCGCTGAACATGCTGTTCAACCCGTTTACTGCGCTGGTTTTCCTGATCTTTACGCTGTTGTATACCCCCTGTGTTGCAGCCATTGCCGCTGTCAAGCGGGAACTGGGCGGTGGCCGGGCTGCACTGGGTGTGGTACTGATGCAGTGCGGCATTGCCTGGGTTGTGGCGTTTGCCGTGCATTGTGTAGGGGTTTTGCTGGGGTTGGCATAAGGGCAGCGTATTCACCTGTCACTTTGTTTTCGCTTAACCCGTAGGGAGGTTTTTTCCATGTCACTTCAAAGTATCCTTGTTCTGGTTATTATTTTTGTTCTGCTCGGCGTTGCCATCGGTTTTATTGCCAACAGCGAAAAGGGCTGGCACGGCGGCTGCACCGGCAACTGCGCCAGCTGCCAGGAACACTGCAATGACAAACAGAAAAAGAACCCGCCCAAGCAGCAGTGATGCCAAGGCCGAAGGAGACCGCCGTATGACTGCTGTTCAACAATCCGCCGCTCCGCACCCTGCCGTACGCCAGCGCATTGACTGGATTGATACCGCCAAAGGTCTGTGCATGATTCTGGTGATTGTGGGGCACACCCTGCCCTATGGCAACCTGATGCGCAATTTCATTTTTTCGTTTCACATGCCGGCCTTTTTCTTTCTGACCGGCTATACGGCCCGCCGCCCGGATACCTGGCAGGGTTTTGCCCGCCGGGTCAGGAAGGACTTTGTTGCACTGATCGTTCCCGTGCTGGGTGTGGTGCAGGTGTTCAACGTTTTGCTGAACTTTTTTCTTTCTGATGACAGAAGCCTGACCAACCTGTGGGATATTGCCCGCTACAATGCCATCACCCTGTTCTGGGCCAGCGGTAACCCTGCCGACGGCATTCCCAGCTGCGGCATGCCATGGTTTTGTTTTGCACTGTTCTGGGGCAAGCTGATCTGGGAGCTGCTGGGGCTTTTGTTCCCCAAAGGGGATTTTGCCGTCAGTTTCATTGTCATGCTGTTCGGGGCATACATCGGGCAGGTACAGTATCTTCCCCAATGTCTGGATGTTGCAATGGTCGTTGTCATGTACCTCACATTGGGGCAGCTGTTCCGCCAGCATCAGGCACTGTTGGACCGTTACCAGGTCCCGCTTTTCCTTGCCATGCTGATCCCCTGGGCATGGTGCTGCCAGCAGGGCATTTATATTGAACTTGCTTCCCGCACATACTCCAATTACATTTTGTGCGCTTCAATCAGTGTATGCGGCATCTGGATCTTCTGCCATCTGTGCCGTGAACTGAACGCCAATAACGCTTTGCGGCCGGCGCTCAGCTTTTTGGGGCGGCACAGCCTGTGGCTGTTCTTTGTGCACCATATGGATGTGTTTACCAGTGCCATCTGGCAAAAAGACCGCCTTCTGTTCACGCTGCCCTGCCGTATCGGGTGGGACATCCTGCTTTCCCTGCTGCTGCTTGGCTGCTGGACATTGCTGCGCACCGGCTGGCGCAGGCTGACCGCAAAATAAACTCTTTGAACCGTTCTGCATCCCCTGTTCCGGGCCTGCAGGGCGGTCTTTGTTTTGGCAGCGCTTTCTGCACAGTGCAAACATTGTTTTTTACCGCGGATTATGGTACAATGAATTGTCTATAAGTATGTATCGGGGATCCCCCTGAAATATCTATTTTTGAAAGGGCTTTTTATGGCAGAGCAACGCAACCAGACCCCTGCCGGGGATAACACGCAATGGACCACCATCATTCGGCCGCGCACCGGCTGGTTTGATGTGGACCTGGAAGAGCTGTGGCGCTACCGTGACCTGATTGTCATGTTCGTCAAGCGCAACTTTACCGTCATGTACAAGCAGACCATCCTGGGGCCGCTGTGGATCATCCTGAACCCGCTTATCACCACGGTGCTGTTCAACGTGGTGTTCGGCGGCATTGCCGGGCTTTCTACGGACGGTACGCCGAGCTTTTTGTTCTACATGGCAGGCAATACGGTGTGGACCTTTTTTGCCTCCTGCATCAACGGCACGGCCAACACCTTTGTGGCCAACAGCCAGGTGTTCGGCAAGGTGTATTTCCCACGGCTTACCACCCCCATCAGCCAGGTATTGACCAGCCTGATCAACTTCTTTATCCAGTTTGTCATGTACATTCTGTTCTGGGTCTACTTTGCCGTGACCGGGTCCGGTGTACACCTGACGGCCTGGGCGTTTGCCGTGCCGCTGGTGGTGCTGGAAGTCATGCTGCTGGGCCTGGGCGTGGGCATTATCGTTTCCGCCCTGACCACCAAGTACCGTGACCTTGCCATTGCTGTGAGCTTTGGCGTGCAGCTGTGGATGTACATTTCTCCTGTGGTCTATCCCCTTTCCAGCTTGGAGGAATCCCCCCGGCTGCAGATGCTGATGCGCTTGAACCCGATGACTGCACCGATCGAGGTGTTCCGCATGGGCACCCTTGGCACCGGCACCGTGGAAGTGGGCAGCCTGATCTACAGCCTGATTGTTACCGCAGCCGCCCTTGTGCTGGGCGTAGTGCTGTTCAGCCGCATTGAAAAAACCTTTATGGATACCGTGTAAGGAGGGGCGCAGATGGAAAACCAGACACATGCACAAAACCAGCGCGTACCCGTCATTCAGGTATCGGGCTTGAAAAAGCAATACAAACTGGGCCAGATCGGCGGCGGCACTTTGACGCATGACCTGCAAAGCTGGTGGGCCCGTGTGCGCGGCAAAGAGGATCCCAACACCGTGATCGGCACGGACGCCCGCCTGTTTGGCAAAACCTTTATGGCGCTGAACGGCGTGGACCTGACCGTGTACAAAGGCGAAGCGCTGGGCATTATCGGCCGCAACGGTGCAGGCAAATCCACCCTGCTCAAAATTTTGTCCCGCATTACCGCCCCCACCGAGGGCGAGATCCGGCTGCGCGGGCGGGTGGCTTCCATGCTGGAAGTGGGCACCGGCTTTAACAACGAGATGACCGGCCGCGAGAACATCTACATGAACGGCGCTATTCTGGGCATGACCCGCGCCGAGGTCGATTCCAAGATTGACCAGATCATTGAATTTTCGGAGTGCGGAGATTTTATTGATACCCCCGTCAAGCGGTATTCCAGCGGCATGTTCGTCAAGCTGGCGTTTTCCGTTGCCGCCCACCTGGACAGCGAGATCATGGTAATGGACGAAGTGCTGGCCGTGGGCGATATGAAGTTCCAGCAGAAATGCCTGGGCAAAATGAGCGATGTTGCCGGGCAGGAGGGCCGCACCGTCCTGTACGTCAGCCACAACATGAGCACCATCCGCCAACTGTGCACCCGCTGCGTGGTGCTGGACCAGGGCCGCGTGATCTTTGACGGCGATGTAGAACAGGCCATTGCCGTGTATATGGAAACCACCGATGTGAACGTGGTCCACTATGACCTGCTGGATGTTTCCCGCATGAACGCCAGCGCAGGCAAGCGGATGCGGCTGGAAACGCTGGACTTTGTGGGCAAGGAATCCAGTGTGTTTGCGGACACCGAAAAAATTCGGGTGCGCATTACCTGGCGTGTTTCGGAGCCGTTTACCGGGGTACACTTAAAGCTGAACCTGCATTTCCGGGATTCGACCCCCGTGGGCATTACCCACCCGGTCAACCTGGGCGCCGCTGTGCCCGGCAAGCTGTATACCACCGAGTTTGAGTTTGACCCCAGCCTGCTGGGCGAAGGCCAGTATTTCTTCTATGTGGATGTGTTTGACGGCGTGCTGACCCAGGCTGTCTGCCTGGACAAGCCAGTGACCGAGTTTGCGTTTGAGGTAACCTCCGGCGATTTGACCATGCCGGAATGGGCACCGGGCTGGGGCCGCATCCACTTCCCGCCGGTCAAAGTGTTGGAGAATGGATACGATGGGTGATATTTTCATCTGCCACACGCTGTATCATGTGTTAATCGCGCTGGTGCGCGCGCTGCGCAGCCGCCCCGGCAAGTCCACCCTTGTGCTGAGCACCTGTGTGCCGGAAGCCGAAACCCTGCGCGCTAAATTGCTGGACGCCGCGCCGGATCTGTGGGACGCTGTTTTGATCGTGGACGAGGAAAAGCTGGACGCACAGAACAGCGAAAGCGACTTTTACCGCCTGCGCCACCCGTTCCGCAAGCCGTATTTTACGCTGCCCAAGGGGCATGTGTACATCAGCAATGACTGGAGCGCTTTAGGGCGCTACCTGCAGCGGGAGCGCCGGGTTTATACCCTGTGCGAAGATACCTTTGGCGGCACGTTGGACCCTGACCAGCACCTGCTGGACGAGCAGCGCACCAACCCCCGCGGCCACTACCGCTACTGGGGCGACAGCCCCTGCTGCCGCACGGTGGAAAGCGAAGACGCCGCGCGGTGCAGCATTTTTGGCGTAGACAAGCTGGTAACGGTATCCAAAGCGCAGCTACTGGAAAGCCTGACGGAGGAAGAAAAAGCCATCATCCGCCGGGTGTTTTTGGCCGTTCCCCTGCCGGAGCATGTGCAGGGTGCCTGCCTGCTTTTGCCCCGCAGCTTTGTGCTGGACGGCCTGATGGATCAGCCCACCCAGGACGCCATGTTTGCGGCTGTTGCCAAAAAATACTGCACAGAACCGCTGTTTATCAAAACCCACCCGCGGGATACCACGGATTATTCCAAGCTGTTTCCTACTGCTGTTATCCTGCCCCGCACCATGCCAAGCGAGGTTCTCAATTTCTGCCTGCCCTTCAAATTCCAGCGCGCCGTCACCGTGCAAAGCTGGGTCCTGCGCGGCTTTACCGCCGCGGAAGAAAAGGTGTTTGTGGGGCTGGAAGAGGCAGAAAAGTTGGTGCAGGGGTAATGCCTCCCCTTTGAGGGGAGGTGGCCGAGCGCAAGCGAGGTCGGAGGGGTGGCTCCCTTACTGCCGCCTAAATTATAAGCCGGAAGGGGACGTACCATTCTATGCGCCTGCCGCATAATTCCAACAATCTTGCCTATGTTCGTTCTCTGCGCAAAAATATGACCGATGCGGAGCGCAAATTATGGTATGAATATCTGCGTCCCTGCCCCTACAAATTCACACGCCAAAAGAGCGTTGGGCCCTATATCCTTGATTTTTATTGTGCTTCTGCTCAGTTGGCAGTTGAAATTGACGGTTCGCAGCATTACGAACCGCAGGGGCAGCAGCAGGATGCTGCCCGAACTGCTTATTTGCAGGCGTTTGGTATTTTTGTTCTGCGGTTTTCCAACCGGGACGTTCTTCTCAATTTGGAGGGTGTTGCAGCCGAAATTGAGCGTACGATTCTGATGCGGATATCCAAATAGATTTTCATAACAATCTATGGCAACACCGCACAATTCCCGCCTTGCGGCTTAAGCACCGCTCCGGCAGCTGCGGCACCTCGCTCGCCGTATCGGCACTTAGAATTATGCGGTATTGCCCTATAACTCTTTCTTAGGGAACCACCCCTCAGTCCGCTGCGCGGACAGCTCTCCTCAAAGGGGAGCCAATGCTTCTTTTAGGAGGTTGCTTACTATGAAACTTATCGGCGTTATTCCCGCCCGTTATGCCAGCACGCGGATGCCGGGCAAGCCGCTGGCGGATATTTTGGGCAAGCCCATGATCTGGTGGGTGTACCAGGAAGCCAAAAAGTGCAAAAAGCTCGATGATGTGTTTATCGCCACCGATGATGAGCGCATTGCCGAAGCCTGCCGCACCTACGGCATGGAATACTGCATGACCAGCCCCGACCATGACACCCCCACCGGGCGCATCTGGGAGGTTTCCACCAAGGTAGAAGCCGACCTGTATCTGCAGATCATGGGTGACGAGCCGCTGATCAACGTAAAGGCGTTTGATTTGATTCTGCCGGATACCCTGCCGGAGGACCCGTATTATGTCGCCGTGCTGACCAACCGGATGGAGCACCCCGCGGATGTGATCGATTTTTCCAACCAGAAGGTCGTGACCAACGCCGCACGGGAAATTTTGATGATCTCCCGCAGCCCCATTCCCTACCCCAAAGGCACGCTGGATTTTGAATACGAGAAGGTGACCGGCATCCAGCTGTACTCCCGCCGGGCGCTGGCGTTCTACCACGAAACACCGAAGTCCATTCTGGAAAAAGCCGAAGAGAACGATATGATGCGCTTTGTGGAAAACGGCCACAAGGTACACGCCATCGTCAGCCCGTACAAGACTGTGAGCGTTGACACCCCCAAGGACCTTGCCCTTGTGAGCGAAATCCTGAAAGGAAAAGAATAAATGCCCGATATTAAACTGTTGGACTGCACCCTGCGTGACGGCGGCTATGTGAACAGCTGGAACTGGGGCTTTGCTGCAGCCAAAGATATTATCGCCTCGCTGACCCATGCCGGGACTGACATTGTGGAAGTGGGCTTTCTGCGCAATGTGGATGGCTACAACCCCGATGTGACCGTCTGCAACACCATTGAAGAGCTGAACAGACTGCTGCCTGCCCACACCGGCAGCACCATGTACAGCGGCATGGCCATGCGCTCCAATTATGATATTGCCAAGCTGTCCCCTTATGAGGGGCACGGCATTGAGATGCTGCGCATTACCGCCCACGATTACGATATCCGCGAAGGCATGGATTTTGCCCGCGAAGTCAAGGCCCGCGGGTACAAGCTGTCCATCAACCCCATCAACATTATGGGCTATGCCGACAAAGACTTGCTGTGGATTTTAGACCAGGTAAACGAGATTCACCCGTACCAGTTCTCCATTGTGGATACCTTCGGCAGCATGCGGCGGCGTGACTTAGAGCGCATCGTCAGCCTGGTGGACCACAACCTGGCCCCGGATATCCGCGTGGGGCTGCACCTGCATGAGAACATGGCGCTCTCTTTCTGCCTGGCGCAGGAATTTCTGGACAAGCACCTGGGCCGCGATACCACTGTGGACGGCAGCCTGATGGGCATGGGGCGCATTCCCGGCAACCTGCCCATCGAGCTGATTGCCGACTATATGAACGAGACCCTTGGCTGCCATTATGACATTGACGAGATGATGGACGCCATCCAGGACCATATTGCCCCGCTGAAAGGCGAGACAGCCTGGGGTTACACCCCGGCTTACTTCCTGAGCGCACGGTACAACCTGCACCGCGATTACGCCGAGCATTATCTGGACAAAGGCGATTTGACCAACCGGGACATCAACCATATTCTGGCCGGTTTTGACCGCAGCAAGGCCACCGCATACGATAAAGACTATGCCGACCGCCTGTACCGCGAATACCAGAACCGCGCCATTGACGACACCGCCGCGCTGAATACCCTGCGCACCGCGTTTGGCAGCAAGACCGTGCTGGTGCTGGCCCCCGGTGCCAGCCTGGCGGACGAAACCGGGCGCAATGCTGTGGCCGCCGCCAAGGCGGACTGCATTGTTTCGGCCAATTTCTGCCCGGAATTCTGCCAGCCGGATTATGTATTTTTTACCAACAGCAAGCGGTTTGAAAAGCTGGACCTTGCTGCCCTGCCCTGCCCTGTTGTGCTCACCTCCAACCTGCGGCCGCTGCCGCAGGGGGCGCTGGCGGTCAACGAAGCGGCCGTGCAACGCAGCGGCGCGGGGATGATCTCGGTGGAGTGCCGCGTCGACGACCAGCAGGTGGCCACCTACTACGGCGACGGCGTGATCGTCTCCACGCCGACGGGGTCGACGGCCTACTCGCTCAGCGCCGGAGGGCCGGTCGTGGCGCCGGGATGCCGCTGTCTGGTGATCTCGCCGCTGGCCCC
>ERZ780144.3819-NODE-3819-length-10314-cov-3.278780_pt1 | contig 10314 bp, 9 predicted proteins | sample MGYA00511380_ERZ780144 | MGnify/ENA primary metagenome ERZ780144 (study PRJEB29588, sample SAMEA1965858) | human gut metagenome | biome: human gut; feature: human-associated habitat; material: faeces | place: Denmark | collected 2008/2010 ... | reverse complement strand
GTTCAAAATCTCCAAGCCATGTATTTACTGCATGTGGGTTTACGGATGATAAGGCAAGATCCACGGTTCGCATCTCGTTTGGGCATACAACGACAATTGATGAAATCAATTTGGCCTCAGTAAAGCTATTTTGCTGTGTCCGTAAGATAAGAGAAATGTTTAGGAAGTGATTAGATCAATGGTGAGTAAGACAGACCTTTTACAAAAGACAAGCGAATATATGGATTATATCTCTGAGCACAAAAAGAACATCCAAAAGGCATGGGATGAGATCCGAAATGCTACCATCGGGATTTCACTGCTCCAGAGGCCGGCTATTCTCGATGAGATGAGCTGGCGCATCAAGAACCATGATGACAGTAAATTTTCAGAGGAAGAATTTGTCCCGTATCGCCAGCATTTTTATCCTGTGGATGGTGAGGACGTTGATCCAGCTGCTTTTGATAGAGCTTGGAGAACCCATTACAGACGAAACGATCATCACTGGCAATATTGGGTAGATGAGGACGGGGACTTTATTTCTTCGTACAGCGTGGACAATAAAATTTGTGCATATCTCGAAATGGTATGTGACTGGCAGGCCATGTCATATGTCATGGGCGGAAACGCTGTCTCCTACTATGAGTCACATAAGTCATCTATCCAGATCGAGGCGTATTGGAGAGAGTTCCTTGAAGAAATCCTTTCTCTTCTCAGTGAGTATCTTGCAGTAAAGAGTGAGAATGCGGTGATGTGATGAACAGAGAGCAGAAAAGAGCGATGAAAAGAAAGGCTGAAAGCCGTGGCATAGATGGACACATGGTTGATGTGTTTGTCGGCTTACAAAAAGTCAAGAAATCAACCGAACTGATAAAGGACGGAGATAAGGTCAGGATAAATATATCGTCTATCAAGAACCATCCTGACTATGATCGGCTATCTGGCTTGTACAAGGAATTTGTTGAGTCCCATCAGGACGATGTGTTTACAGCCGTTATGGATAACGGCGTAGGGAAGTACGGCAATCTTTTTGCACTAAAGGAAGATCCTGCTGGATGGCTATTTTGGAGCGGAGACTTAATTAAGGTTTGATGAACAGGGGGAGATAGGTATAAGCCTCGATAAGCAAATTCATATTTATAGCTTTGATACAAGCGCTTTTTATACAGACGAAGAGAAACAGCTTGAAACTTCGATTAACGACCATTGCCTATCGAAGAATAGGCTGAAAGCAGAAAAGGATATCTTATCGGAGTATCACTATAATAGCCTATCTCTCGAAAAAGCACAGGCTAAGTACCGTAAACTATATAGAGTAAAAAAAGACGATCCTATTGATATTGGTGACAAAGATAGGATTCGCCAAATCAATAAGGAAATCAAAAATCACAACAGTAGTATTAAGCTCTTGAAGGGTGAATTGCTCAAGCTGCTGCAAACACACAGAGCACCCAGAGAGTTGCGTAGCGAGTATGTCGTTGATAAAAATGTGATTTCGGTATTTGAGTCTATGTTGACGCGGACACTTGGAATGAAGACTGGTAATCTGTATGATGACTTTATGGTGATTCGTACTTATTATTTCGATGTTATAGAAGATCTGATTCTGAATGGGTATGTCTATAACGGAGAGAGGTATGTTTGCTTTACCGCGTCCGCCGGCCAGATCAGAACAAAAAAGACTGTGTTCATTAAGGAACGAGTGTGGGAAGAAAATCAGAAAACGCTCATGTGTGGATTAACAGTCGATTCCATTAACGAGCGCGGCGGAATCAATATCAATAAATATCTCGCCTATCTTGCTCTCTGCAATAGTGCGACAGATCCGTGGGAAGAGTTCGACATTACCAAGTCAATTGTTGTTGATGACATGGAGACGATGGTTCGTGGTACGGTTGATTTCATTGACCATAGGACATATACCACAGAAAGAAAAGTAATGGATATCCCAATCACACATACCGATGGCTGCGGAATGGTTCTCCCGTCTTGCAATGCCAAAAACACGATGGTTCGTTTGCCTTGGGTGAAGGGGTTGTTGGCGGTATTTCCTTTTGACCGATTTATCCGAGAGGCTGACAAGCAAGATCCAAGTGTCCAGCATGGAGTTGTGAAAGACATATATGGTGTGGAGCATGATGTGCTGAAGGAAAACATTCAAGTCATTTTCACCAAGAGTCAATTCAAGATGTACAAATACTATTCCAGTTGGGAAGAGTACATTGCTATGTACAAAAAGTATGGTTGTACTGCTGGAAAATGCAATGAAGAGGAGGCTTTTTTGCCGGACGCTAAACTGAATTATCAGATGTTACAGACGCTTACTGATATTTCAGAGGATGAAATTGAGCGGCTTGCAAATCGATCCGTAGAGAAAATTCAAAAGGTTGCCTCAGACCGAGAAACTATGCTCGAAGTATTTGGAGCGTCATCGCAGTACAAGAATAAGAACGCTTTCCAGGAATGCCTTTCTATCTACCCTGAACTGCTTTCAGATCCATATACCAAAGAGATGCTACGGCAAATAAAAAAGAACCTTGTAAAAGAGGGGAAGTCTGCCAAGCTTGACTTATCCGCCAAATACATGTTCCTAATTCCAGATTTATATGCCTTTTGTCAATGGCTCTTTTTGGGAGACAAAGACCCATGCGGTTTGTTAAAGGATGGTGAGGTGTCAAGCTTTTTGTATCGTGCGTATGGGAAGCTCGATTGTTTGCGCTCCCCTCATTTATACCGCGAACATGCTGTGAGAAATAATGTGGTGAATGCCGAAACAAAAAAGTGGTTTGCTCCTAACGCAATTTATACGAGCTGCCACGATCTTATTTCAAAGATTTTGCAGTTTGATTGTGACGGAGATAAGAGCCTTGTGTGCGCAGATCCGCTTATCATTGAAATCGCAGAGAGGAACATGAAAGATATTGTCCCACTGTACTATGAAATGGCAAAGGCTGGCGCGGTCATTGTAACGCCGGAAGAGATTTTCCATGGATTAAGAGCGGCCTGGACTGGTGGAAATATTGGAGTAATCAGCAATGATATTACGAAGATCTGGAATAGCGATGATGTCGATATTGACGCAATTAAGATACTTTGTATGGAGAATAATTTCTGCATTGATTACGCAAAGACGCTATATAAACCAACGAGGCCAGAGCATATCAATGCAAAGCTTTCTCAGATAACCGGCATGAAAGCGCCTCATTTCTTTGTGTATGCAAAAAATAAATCATCTCATCAAGTTCAAAAGACGAATGGCAGCGTAGTAAATCAACTTGATAAAATTGTTCCCAATAAAAGAATGTCATTTTCTGCAAAAAACATTGGTGCTTTTAAGTATCAATATCTGCTGAGCAACATGAGTAAGAAGGTTCATGTAAGTCAAGAAGTTATCGACTTGTACAACGAGGTTGAAAAGCAATATCGCTATTCAATTAGCTTTTATGATGACAGTGCAAATTTCTCATATGTTAGAGATAATATCCTGAGTAGGTTTGATAGCCTCGGAATGAATAGAATTGATGTATGCGATACGCTTGTAAAATACCTATTTCATATGAAACAAAGTAAACGTAAAAATGTTTTCTGGATGTGTTTTGGAGATGTTGTACTGGATAATTTGAAGTTAAATGTCCCATCTGGATCAATACAGTGCCGTAAATGTGGTGAGCGTTTCATTCCAAGCTCTCCGCAGCAAAAGATATGCTCCAGCTGCTCATCATATCAACCTGTATTATCAAGAAAAGTAAAATGTGTTGACTGCGGAAAAGAGTTTGAAGTTCCTGGATCGGTTAGAAATAAGAAACGCTGTGATGAATGTCAGAAGAAAAAATCGCAGGAATATGAACGAGAAAAGAAAAGAAAACAGCGTAGTGTAGCGTAAATGTCCCTATGTTTAATTTAGAAGTTGTTTCTTTGAGAACAGGTCGTTATTCAACGGCAAAATATGCTTTGTGTGAATACACAAAATCGCATATTTTGTCATTCGGGATTGAGAGAATATATCGTTGATTAACGATGTTTTTGTGTCCAAAATAGAAATGTCCCTTTAAGGGAAGAAAACCGTTTTTATTAAGATATTCGGTGTCTCCTGTCCGCATGGCCGTGGGGATTACTCACGGCCTGGGACATTTTTATGAAAAGGATTGATATACTGTATGATTCCAGTAACGAAGGAAGAGGCAAAGTTGCTCCGGGAGCTTTACCCAGAGTACAAGGTAACACGGACGATGGTTCAGGATTCAAAGCGGCACCATTACTATGCGACAGAGCACGAAGGTATGATGAGGGCGATTGCAAGTACAAATTATGCCGCTGCGGAAATTGTGGCAAGGATCGATAAAGAGAGAGCCATTCGCAGAAAGCGTTTGGAGCGCCAAGGTTAAACATGGCTGACTTTGAGCGAAGAGAGCGTTTTGAAAACGCTGTAATAGACATGAAGGATCTTACTATCACCGAGTTTACAGATAATGAAACCAGGTGCTATGACCTTATGAGTTTATTGAAAAGGTGGGATGGTGTGGTCGGAATTACTCTTACCATAGAGAGAAAAGTCCCTTTACCACCTGATGGGAGGGATGATGTTTGAATCCAAAGTATAACCAGCTGGAGAATGAAGATTCATATGAGTATGGACTAAGACTAATTGAGACAAAGATCGAACAAAACCCTCCTGATTTGGAGTGGTCAGATATTGTTGATCTACTTGGTCTTGATATTCATTACGATAGTCTGAGAAAAGCAGCGAATGTAACTCCTTATTGCGGCTATCGTGTTATGAAGTATTTTAAGGAGAAGTACGCAAGGGATTCCGGCGAAGAGTCATATCTTGGAGAGCTGGATCAGAAGATGCTTGAGTTCCAAAAAGAACGCCAAAGATTTTTCGATCAAAGAACAGCGCTCAACAAGGTAGTGCGGAATATGGCACGGCATGATGAGAACCAGGAAATTCTTGAACGGGCAATTGAAAGCGGGGTTTTGCCACAACTTACATACACTCCAAATCAAGTTCAGCCTACGGAGCAGGACTTGCTTGTTAGCTTAAACGACCTTCACTTTGGGGCGTATGTAGATAACTATTGGAATTATTACAATTCCGATGTGTGTAGAATGATGCTGCAAGACTATCTTAAAGAGATTATAGATATTGCAGACCTACACGGCGTTGAGAATTGCTATGTGTGGGCTAATGGCGATCTAATAAGCGGTAATATTCACAAGTCTATTGCTGTTTCAAACAGAGAGAATGTAATTGAGCAAATTGTGGGAGTCTCAGAGTTGATTTCCGAATTTTTATCTGAATTAAGCCCACACTTCAAAAATATCTATTTCTCTTCTGTTGCTGGGAATCACTCAAGGCTGGAAGAGAAAGATCTTGCGTCTCCGCATGAGAGGCTTGATGACTTGGTAGAGTGGTATCTAAAGGCAAGGTTGCAGAATTTCAAGAACATTGCCTTTGATAATTATGAGAAAATTGACGATACGATGTATCTGGTAAATATTCGAGGAAAAGATTATCTCGGCGTACATGGCGATTATGATGGCTCTGCAAGTAAGGTGCAGTCGCTACAAACCATGGCGCAGAGACCAGTTTATGCTATTTTGTCTGGGCATCTTCATCACAACAAGATTGATAATGTCCAGGGCGTAAAGACCGTAATGGCTGGCAGTTTTCTTGGTATGGATGACTATTGCGTTGGGAAAAGGATCTACGGATCGCAACAACAGTTAGTATGCGTCTGTACATATACAGGGATTAAGGCTTATTACGATATCGATTTTGATACCAGTATATATCGTCCTCAAAGGAGCGATATCGCAGCTTGAACATTAACAAAACTGATTTGATTAACGCGCTTGCGGAGAAAAAGTCGTACAAGAAATATGCAATTAAAAATGCGATTGATGATATTTTTGCAGAGATCGCAGAGCGGCTTGTAGACGGTGATAAGGTGTCTATTAGAGGATTTGGTACTTTTGAGCCAAAGACTTTCAAGGGGCATCCATCTGTTCATCCAGGTACAAAGGAGAAGATTACTGTAGATAACTTTAAGAATGTAGTCTTTCGGCCTGGTGATGAGCTGATCCGCGCTGTTAGAGAGAAACCATAAAATCGGGGGAGCTATATCCCCCGATACTATATGGCTGAGTAGAGAAGGTGGTATTCTTGCCTGCCTCATAAGCAGGAGACATTGGTTCGACTCCAATCTCAGCCACCAAAAAAATAAAATAATTTTGCTAATTCCTATTGGCAAATGCGTTTCTGTCTGGTATAGTAATACATGTCAACAGGAGATAGCTAATCAATCTCAATCTGCTGGCGTAGCTCAGTTGGTAGAGCAGCTGATTTGTAATCAGCAGGTCGGGGGTTCAAGTCCGTCCGCCAGCTCCACAATGAATGAACCTTGATAAATCAATATCTGAATCATGCTTATTATTAACTCAGTGAATAAAGCGTGTCAGCGCTCTGAGACGCACAGTAATTTCCGTTTGGTTGAATAGGGATACCTATTCGATTGGGCGGCTATGGTATAGTGATATACCGTAGGGAGGCGGAAACCACCAACAAAAATGTGTGTTGCCAAGAGTTGTCGCTGCAAAATGCACGGAACTTTCGGGCGTAGCAATAGACGCTCCCAGTGGGAGAATAAGCCTAAGGGGTTATGGTGTGGCAACCATAATGACAGAGGTAGGCCAACAATACGCTCCGTCTTGATGCAGAAGAAATTCTGCTATAACGAAAGTCGCCGGTTAAAGTAGCCGTATGACGGGTTTGAAGATGATCTTTTCTATATCAAATATGGATTTTGTAAAAGAAAATTTCTGAAAGAACGGTGAAATTTGCGGGTAAGCATTCCCGCACAGGTTTATGTACGCAGCATGGCTTATCCTGTTGCGATACTGGGGTAAGAAGTTAGGGGTCGCTCCCCGAAGCTCAGACTTATCTTCCTGGTGGCAGAAAATTGTAAGAAGACAATGGAGGTAGGGTGAAGACCCAGTGATAGGTATGATTGAGCTATTGATTTTTTCAAGGAGTTAGTTAATCTATTTTAAGGGAGAGCAGTTCTATGAAGATCAGCATCAGAGAGAAAGACATTGGTATGTTTAAGGCTATCGATGTATCATGCAAGGATGGCGTGATTGTTCTCGACTTTGACTGTGCCAATTGTGGAGTGCCTATGGTGAACAGTAGGCCGATTGTCCCAGTTCCAATGGTGTACCCGCTGAAGGATCTTAATCATCTTACATGGAGTGAGATTGAGGCAATTGGCGCTGCGGGAAAGGCTCGTGAGACCTTTGCGCTTGGTGCCACAAAGAAAGACCATATGAAGAATGGCTATGATGCTGAATGGAAAATCATTGGATTTGACCATGATGATCTGGCCGACGGAAGCGGCAAGGCACCGATTTCGTGGGATATGGTTAGGGCTTACAAAGATGAGTGGTCTATGAATGACGAGGCCACAAACGCCGGCGGCTGGGATCAGTGCAAGGCAAGAAAGCGGATGGACGGAGAGCTGTTGTCTCTTTGCTCTGATGAGCTACAGGCTATTATCAAGCCCGTTATCAAGCTGACCAGCGCTGGCAGTTGCAGTAAGGATATTATCAAGAGTATCTGTAAGCTGTGGCTGAAGAGTGAAAAGGAATTGTTTGGCCGCTGTATTTACTCTGCTCCAGGAGAGGGACATTGGTATGAGTATTATCGTCAGGAGGATGTGCCATACTTTGCACTTGATGAAAATGGAGATCGTGTGTGTCAGTGGCTCCGCTCCGCCCGTTGCAGCGATGACGGCGTTTTCTGTATTGTGGACGCGGGTGGCTCGGCCACCTTCGCTCTGCGTCCTATTCGTTGGCGTTGCTGCCCGGCTTTAGTTGCTAATCTTTTATCTAATCTGCTTCCGCCTCGAAAGGGGCGGAGCAATATGGGGCTGTAGCTCAGTTGGGAGAGCACCTGCCTTGCAAGCAGGGGGTCGTGGGTTCAACTCCCATCAGTTCCACCAGTAATCTGTGTTGGTTATGTTGACGCTTGTGCGGTTCAGCTCATTACTTGACTGCTATCCCTGTCAAAAACCTATCGGCCATGGACGAGGTTCTTCGGACGCACAGTAATTTCGAGACATAGCTCAGATGGTTAGAGCGCACGACTGATAATCGTGAGGTCGAAAGTTCAATTCTTTCTGTCTCGACCACAATTTAATATGGGGCAGTAATGGGTTCGACGGGGTTTTGAGAGTGCAAAACACGCAGGAATGATACCGCCTGAAGGATCAAAACAAAATTAAACGACGATACTGTTGTAATGATTCACCCAGCTTTTGCCGCTTTCGTGGCAAATCGGGTTGCTGCTTGAACTAATTTGAGCATCCAAAACAGCGCACTTGGCCTGGTAAGCGCTTGAGGATAAAAGAAGAGGTCGTTTGGTTTCCTTGTTCCCCTTACACAAACAAGGTGGTGGAGGCGATACCGATCCGGTACGCCCTGGGTAAGATATGCCGACATCGTGGCACCCGCCGACAAGCAAACGCTTAAAAGCCGGCTATTGCGTAAGAATGTTTTGCTCATGTAGGAATTTCGGACGCGGGTTCGATTCCCGCCTGCTCCACCATATATCTGGGTGTACGCCAATTGGTAGACGGCGTGATTTGGGGTCACGAGGCTGTGGGTTCGAGTCCCACCACTCAGACCATTTAAGGCACTAACAGCAACAATTCTTGTATTCTTGCCATTTTTAAGAAGATAAGATGTGCCTTGGAAGTTGAGACGCTTACAGCAATATACTCAATCAAATAAATACAAAAGATGATTTGGATTTATCTTCAATAAGTGAAAGCTTAGATTTTTTGAATGATGCGTCTCGCGGTGTGATATTGGTTCGTAGCTCAATTGGTAGAGCATCCGGCTGTTAACCGGAGGGTTGGCGGTTCGAGTCCGTCCGTTCCAGCCAGAATAAAAGCATAGGTAGAGAGCTTTTACACGAAGTTCGTGGAAGGACACTTACAGCAATCTTATTACATATAATTTGGGTTTATAATGTGAAATGTGTCTTGGCGAACAATGTTTTCTGAACTACCAAAGATATATTGCGGGGTAGAGAAGCGGCTATCTCGTCAGCCCCATGAGCTGAAAATCGCAGGTTCGAGTCCTGCCCCCGCAACCATGCCCGTCCTACGAACAGAGCGGAGACTGTAAACCGAATAGGAAATTGAAACCATGTATTTGGCAGCATGACTTTTGCCGGCTTTGGAGTAAAGCTGGACGCGCCCCAACAGCGCAGAGTTGGAGGCATGGCCGATGCCTTGAATCGGTCAGTATGCTCGGTTAGCTCAGCTGGTTAGAGCGCCTGCCTTACAAGCAGGAGGCCACAGGTTCGATCCCTGTACGGAGCACCATATGTAGGTATAGTGTTTAACGGTTAGCACATCGGTCTTCCAAACCGAGGGTGCGGGTTCAAATCCCGCTATCTACTCCATTTTAATATGCGGGTATGGCGGAATTGGCAGACGCGCCAGATTTAGGATCTGGTGGGTTATTCCCGTGCAGGTTCGACCCCTGTTACCCGCACCAATAAGAGCGCATACAGCAACTTTATTTATGGAATCAACTTTTAACTGATTAAACCAAACAAGGCGCTCTGTATAATAAGCTGGCGTGGTGGAATGGCAGACGCGGCGGATTCAAAATCCGTTGGTAGCGATACCGTGTGGGTTCAAGTCCCACCGCCAGCACCAATATGCGCCAGTAGCTCAACTGGATAGAGCATAGGACTTCTAATCCTAAGGCTGGGGGTTCGATTCCTCTCTGGCGTACCATCCGTGTGGTAGTAAAAGTACGATCAATAAAATAACTACACTCGTTTGTTTCTGCCATAAAGGGCTGGATGGTATGGCCTGGTCAGCGAGAGATCCTGTTTGGAGAATCGGGGGTACAGGCACGGTAAAAATAAAACCCCGCCTTGCGGCGGGGCGAAAGGGTTAAAGCTTAATGCCAAGTTTTTCGGCCATTTCTTCTGGAGTCATGCTGGCGGAAGCTTCTTCGATAATCTTTTTCATTTTGGCGGGACGAAGCAGTTCTTGTTTCTTTGCCTCAAGAGCTGCGATCTTAGCGTCGATTTCTGCGATACGATCTTCGACTGTACGACGAGCGCGTTTTGCTTTTTCTTCTGCCATAATACATTGCCTCCAATCAATTTGGTTATTACATTTATACCACATTTTAATTCAGAATGCAACACGCAAAAAGAAATATTGGGGTGTAGCCAAGTGGTAAGGCACGGGACTTTGACTCCCGCATTCGCTGGTTCGAGCCCAGCCATCCCAGCCAAATGACTCGTTAGCT
>ERZ780144.3818-NODE-3818-length-10315-cov-2.347466_pt1 | contig 10315 bp, 10 predicted proteins | sample MGYA00511380_ERZ780144 | MGnify/ENA primary metagenome ERZ780144 (study PRJEB29588, sample SAMEA1965858) | human gut metagenome | biome: human gut; feature: human-associated habitat; material: faeces | place: Denmark | collected 2008/2010 ... | reverse complement strand
TGCAGGAACAAACAGACAGCGACGGAAAGACCACGCAGATCCCCGGCGTATTCATCCTGAGCGGCTCGATACAGAAATTCAAAATGATCAACGAGCTGTTTGAGGCGGACGATTATTATGTCGTCGAACAAAGTGCGACCAACTCCGATATGCTGGTCGAGCGAGACCAGGTTATCGTTCAAGGTAAAAATCTGCAAAACAATATGGTGGTGAAGACATGACGGAGCAAGAAAAGAAAGAACTGCAGGAACGCGTAAAATCTGTGATCGAGCGCGTAAACAATGCCGCCGTGCAGGCAGGGCGCGATCCCAGTGAAATTACACTGGTGGCTGCGACCAAAATGAATGACGCCGAGCGCGTGCAGGCGGCTATCGAAGCGGGAATCCGTGTGTGCGGCGAAAATCGCGTACAGGAACTGCAGGAGAAGTATGAACAGAACGCCTACGATGGCGCAGACCTTCAGTTTATCGGCACGCTGCAGACCAACAAGGTCAAGTACCTGATCGGCAAGGTTTCGCTGATTCAGTCGGTCGGCTCAGTTCATCTCGGCGAGGCTATCGCCAAGGAAGCCGAGAAACGCGGTGTTTGTCAGGATATTCTTCTGGAGGTAAATATCGGCAGAGAAGCTGCCAAAAGCGGTCTTCCGCCCGAAGAACTGCACGCTGCAATCGTAAAATTGAGCGCAAAAAGGTCGCTTCATATCCGCGGATTGATGGCAATTCCTCCCGTTGCGGATGAAAAAACAAAAAATTCAAACTACTTTACCGAAATGCGTCAAGTATTTATTGACATTTTGACGAAAAAATACGATAATGTAGATATGGATTATTTGTCTATGGGAATGACGAATGATTTTGAAACGGCGATTGCGTGCGGAGCGAACATGGTTCGCGTGGGCACGGCGATCTTTGGCAAACGGCCGTATCAGATCGTTTCGCCTTAAAACATAAGGAGGAACTTGGCATGGGTTCAATCAAAGGCTTTATTGATTGGGTAAAGGGCAGTGAGTTGGAGGACGACTACGAAGACGAGATGCCCCGTCAGAGAAACGAAGAACCTGCGATGGATAGCGAGCCATCATCTTACAATAGAAGATCCTATGACCGTTCGTACGACAGTGATGCACAGGACGCGCCTCAGGTGCGCCGTCACGATCGCAGCGATAAGGTTGTAAACATCAATACTACTACACAGTTGGCTGTGGTTCTGGTCAAGCCGGATCGCTTTGAGGCGGCTGCGGAGATTGCAGATCATCTCAAGGACAAGCGTACGGTTGTCCTCAATCTGGAGCAGACCAACAAGGATATTGCCCGCCGTCTGGTGGATTTCCTCAGCGGTGTTGCGTATGCAAACGAAGGCAAGATCAAGAAGGTTGCAAACAGCACCTATATTATCACACCCTACAATGTTGATATTATGGGCGATCTGATCGACGAACTGGAAAACAGCGGTATGTATTTCTAAGCGCAGATCGTGAGTACTATCGTGAACAGCTTGGTAATATATTTCGTAGGCAGCTTATTGCGCATTCTGCAGTTTATGTTTTTTGCACGGGCAATCATGAGCTGGTTCGTACAGGGCAGCGACTCAAAAATTTACGAGTTTCTGTGCCTTGTTACTGAGCCGGTCATTCAACCTTTTCGCAGTCTGCTGAGCCGCGTGAGTGCGCTGCGGAATTGTCCGTTTGATTTTGCGTTTATGCTGGCTTTTTTTGTTCTGATTGTTTTAGAACAAATGGTATATATGCTTTAAGCCTGCCGGACAAACGGCGCTGATTTTGGTCGGGCGCAGCCCGACCATTTTTCCGTGTCAGTACGGCAAATGATATAAAGACGGAGGAAAAACATATGACGGTGCAGGAAATACAAGAAATCGGCTTTGAAAAAGCGGTTTTCGGCGGATATGACATGAAGTCTGTCGATACTTTTCTCGAGCGTGTTGCAGAGGAATTTGCAGCGATGCAGAAGGAAAACGCTGCTATGAAGGCAAAAATGAAGGTGCTGGTCGATAAAATTGAAGAGTACCGCGGTGTTGAAGAAGGAATGCACCGTACCTTGCTGACCGCACAGTCGATTGCACAGGAGACAATCGACAAGGCGAAGAAGGAAGCAGAGGAGATCATTGCTTCTGCGAAGGATGAAACCGCCAACAAGGTGAAAGACACCCAGGCGGAAATCAACACCGAGGAACAGAAACTGGAGACTGCCCGCAAGAACACTGCTGAGTTTATCGCTCATGTAGCAAAGCTGTATCAGTCGCAGGCAAGAGCACTGGCAGAGTTGGCGAAGGGCGAACACCTCGCTCCGGTACAGCAGACTGAAGATGCAAAGAACACAAATGCGACTGGGAAGGGCGATGCACCAGTGGAAGATGCAACGCGTAAATTCGACTTCGGCGAACTGCAGTTCGGCACTGAATACGACCCGAAGGACGTTAAGTAAATAAGCGAAAGGACTGAATACTGCACAATGCAGCAGGATTACAACAATACGATCAATTTGCCCAAAACCGAATTCCCGATGCGTGCCGGTCTGCCGAAGCGCGAGCCGGGTTTTCTGGAAAACTGGGAGAAGAACGACCTCTACCATGAACTGATGAAGAAGAACGAGGGCAAGCCGCTTTTCGTTCTGCACGACGGCCCTCCGTATGCAAACGGCAATCTGCATATGGGTCACGCACTGAATAAGATCCTTAAGGATTTTATTCTGCGTTCGCGCAATATGATGGGGTATCAGGCTCCGTACATTCCGGGCTGGGATACCCATGGCCTTCCGATTGAGCGTCAGGCAATCAAGGCTTACGGCATGGATCGCAGCAAGGTTTCCACTGCGGAGTTCCGCTCCAAGTGTGAAGAGTTCGCACACGATCATGTCAATACCCAGCGTACCCAGTTTAAGCGTCTGGGCGTTATCGGCGACTGGGATCGCCCGTACCTGACCCTGACCCACGATTACGAGGCTGCTCAGATTGAGATTTTCGGCGAGATGGCTAAGAAGGGTTACATCTACAAGGGTCAGAAGCCGGTTTACTGGTGCCCGCACGACGAGACCGCACTGGCTGAGGCAGAGATTGAGTACAAGGATGTTCCGTGTAAGTCTATCTTTGTAAAGTTCGCTGTAACCGATGACAAGGGTGTTATCACCAAGCTGCTTGGTACCAAGGAGAATGTATATTTCGTAATTTGGACCACCACTACCTGGACCATTCCGGGCAACCTTGCAATTTCTCTGAACCCGAACTTCGAGTACGATTTCGTTAAGGTTCCGAACGGCGAGATTTATGTTCTGGCTAAGGAACTGGTTGCTTCTGTTATGAAGACTGCCGGCATTGACAGCTGGGAAGTTCTCGCAACCGTTCTCGGCTCTGATCTGGAGCTGATCAAGACCAAGCATCCGCTGTTCGACCGTGATTCTCTGGTTATCACCGGTGACCATGTAACGCTCGATGCCGGTACCGGCTGTGTTCATACCGCTCCGGGCTTTGGTGCTGATGACTTTATCGTTTGCCAGAGGTACAACATCCCGATTATCGTTCCGGTTGACGGCAAGGGCCGTCACACCGCCGAATCCGGCAAGTACGAGGGTATGTTCGTTGACGATTCCAACGAGGTTATTCTCAAGGATCTGGATGACTGCGGCGCACTTCTCGCAACCGAGGACATCGTGCACAGCTATCCGCATTGCTGGCGCTGCAAAAATCCGATCATCTTCCGTACCACCGAGCAGTGGTTCTGCTCTGTTGATGCGCTCAAGGATGACGCAGTCAAGGCTTGTGAGGACATCAAGTGGATTCCCGGCTGGGGTCAGGAGCGCATGACCTCCATGATCCGTGAGCGTTCCGACTGGTGTATTTCCCGTCAGCGTGTCTGGGGTGTTCCGATTCCGATCTTCACCTGCAAGAAGTGCGGCAAGCCGCTGGTAAATGAGCAGACGATTAAGACCGTTGCTGATCTGTTCCGTGAAAAGGGCTCCAACGCATGGTTCGACATGACGGCTGCTGAGATTCTGCCGGCAGGCACCAAGTGTGAGTGCGGCTGCAGCGAGTTCGACAAGGAAACCGACACCATGGATGTATGGTTTGATTCCGGTTCCTCCTGGCGTGCTGTTATCGAGAACCGCGAAGGTCAGAAGACCCCGGTTGACGTATATCTGGAAGGCAATGACCAGTATCGCGGCTGGTTCCAGTCCTCGATGCTGACTTCTATTGCTACGCAGGGCAAGGCTCCGTACAAGACGGTTATCACCCACGGTATGATTGTTGATGAGGAGCGCCAGAAGATGTCCAAATCTCTGGGCAATGGTATTGCTCCGGAGGATATCCTCAAGCAGTATGGCGCAGACGTAATGCGTCTGTGGGTTGCTTCTTCTGACTACCGTCAGGATATGCGTATTTCCAAGGACATGCTCAAGCATCTGTCGCAGAACTATCTCAAGATCCGTAACACGGCTCGCTACATTCTGGGCAACCTGTTTGACTTTGATCCTAAGACCAACGCTGTTGCATACGCAGATATGCCGGAGCTGGATAAGTGGGCACTGATGAAGCTGAACGACCTTGCTGCAAAGGTTCGTGAGGGATATGATAGCTACGAATTCCACACCGTATTCCATGCAATTCATAATTTCTGTGTTGTTGATATGTCCAACTTCTACCTCGATGTGATCAAGGATCGTCTGTACTGCGATGAGACCGATGGTCTGAGCCGCCGCTCCGCACAGACTACGATCTATCGTATCCTGAGTGCGCTGGTTCGCATGCTGTCTCCGATTCTGTGCTTTACCGCAGACGAAATCTGGCAGGCTATGCCGCACGCTGCTGAGGATGATGCTCGCAACGTAGCATATAACGAGATGCCGCAGGCTGACGAGGCTTTGTCCTTCAGCGATGAGGATCGTGCTAAGTGGGACAAGCTGACAGCATTCCGCGATGATGTAAACAAGGCGCTCGAGGGTGCGCGTACTGCTAAGACCATCGGCAAGCCGCTGGAAGCATGCGTTACTGTTTACGCTGACGCTGAACAGGCTGCATTCCTGAACGGCTGTGGTCAGGATCTGGCTGATCTGTGCATTGTTTCCGAACTTGATGTCGTTGCCGGTGACGGTGAGGGCGCTGCAAGCGAGAATCTGCCGGGTCTGAAGATTGCTGTTGCCCGCGCAGCAGGTGAGAAGTGCCTGCGTTGCTGGAAGCAGGCTAAGACCGTTGGTTCTGATGCAAAGCATCCGGGTCTGTGTGCTCGCTGTGCCAAGGTTGTAGGCTAAAAGAAGAATCCAAGGGGGAGCAGAGCAATTCTGTTCCTCCTTTTTGTTTTGGAGGTAGAAGATGCCGATTTATATTTGTGCAATCTTGCTGATGATCGCGGCAGATCAGGCAGTGAAATACTGGGCGTTTACGTCCCTGCAGGCACAGCAGACTATTCCGTTGATCAATGGTGTGTTTCACTTGACTTATATCGAGAATCGCGGTGCAGCATTCAGCCTGTTCGCGCAATTTGATTCACGCTGGATTTTTGTTGTATTGGCCATTGTGATTACAGTTGCCATTTTCACAGCGATTTACAAGAATATGCTGCAGACTCAGCTGGGCTGCTGGTCTTTGATTCTGGTGGCGGCAGGCGCACTCGGCAACGCCATTGATCGTGTAGCACACGGTTTTGTTGTCGATATGTTTGACTTCCGTCTGATTCATTTTCCGGTATTTAATGTGGCAGATATCTTCATTTGTGCAGGTGGTGTACTGTTTGTGCTATATTTTATGTTTCAGCACAAGGAAACAAGCGAAGCGGAGAAGTAACCATGAGTGAATTACAATTTACAGTTCCGGCAGAGCAATCCGGCAAGCGTATCGACAGCTGGCTGGCAGAGCAGATTGAAGGACTGACCCGCTCTGCGGCGCAGAATCTGCTGTCAGAGCAGGCAGTAAGCTGTAACGGTCAGCCACTCAAGAAAAATTACAAGCTGGTCGGCAGCGAGGCGATTACGGTTCAGCTTCCGGAGTTAAAGGAAGTAGATCTCAAGCCGGAGAATATTCCGCTGGATATTGTTTATGAAGATGCGGATATTGTGGTGGTCAACAAGCCACGCGGCATGGTTGTGCATCCGGCGGCCGGCAACTGGGACGGCACGTTGGTAAATGCATTGATGTACCACTGTGGTGACAGTCTATCTGGCATTAACGGTGAACATCGACCGGGCATTGTGCATCGTATTGATAAGGATACCAGCGGTCTGCTCGTTGTGGCAAAAAATGACGCCGCACATCAGAGTCTGGCGGCTCAGATTGCGGCGCATACGGCGTATCGCGGCTATGAAGCGATTGTGGTTGGTTCTGTCAGGGATGATACCGGAACGGTGAATAAGCCGATTGCCCGTCACAAGACGGATCGAAAAAAAATGGCAATCGTGGAGGGCGGACGTGAAGCAATCACGCATTATGCTGTCATCAAACGATATAACGGCTACACATATATGGCATTTCAGCTCGAGACCGGACGTACACACCAGATTCGTGTACATATGGCATCTATTGGTCATCCGATTATCGGTGATCCGGTGTACGGACTGAAAAAAGACCGGTTTTCCAATATCGGCGGTCAATGTCTGCATGCAGCGAAGCTGACGCTCACGCACCCGAAAACAGGGGAGCGGATGGAGTTTTCGGCATCGTTGCCACAATATTTTACTGAAGTTCTTGATAAATTGGAGCGTATGCAATGAAAAAGTTTAAGGGTATGCTGCTGGCCTGCGATATGGATGGTACGCTGCTCGATGATTCAAAGCAAATTTCGGCAGAAAATTTGCGCGCATTACAATATTTTACGAAACAGGGAGGACGGCTGTCGCTTGCGACCGGCCGTTCTCCTCATGCTATTGGCACATATATAGACCAGTTGCCGGTCAATGCGCCATACAGTGTGATGAATGGTTCGTTGATTTGCGATGAAAATCGCAAGATTTTGTATTGCTCCGGCATGCCGTACGAGACGAAAGAAATGATCGAGCATGTATTGTTAAATAATTCACAATTCGGTTGTGAGGTTTTTACTGCAGAAACGGCGCTGATTCGTCAAATGAGCGATCACACGCTGCAGCACATGCACAAGCTGCATTTGGATTATCAGATGCTTTCTAATGAGCAGTTTGCAAAAAGCGCAACTGCGGACTGGTGTACGGTCAATTTTACCGGTGAACCGGCACAAATCACCGCACTGACACAGGATTTACTGATTCGGTATCCGCATGTATTTGATGTGACATCCAGCATGCCGACATTCTGTGAAATCACAGCCGCTGGTGTGAATAAGGGTTCGGCTCTACGAAATATTGTTGAATACTTACCAGACGTTGAACGTGTGTTTGCTATTGGCGACAGCTACAATGATGAATCCATGCTGCAAGAAGCTCAGATTTCGTTTGCACCGGCCAATGCAGAGCCGGAAGTGCTGCAAAATGTCAATATGACGGTAAGTTCTAATAATGATCGTGCTGTGGCTGATATGATAGAGTATCTGGAGAAAATAGGATGAAAACTGTTAATTATCAATTGTCTATAAAATAGATGGTTTGCTAATTATACAAAATAAAGATTTTGTATAATTAGCGGCGTTGGCAATTACGTAGCACCGCTGCTGCGCTGACTGTCCTAATTTTTCTTATTCAGCTTCTTCTATCCTCGTAAGACATTCTATAATTTGTTGCAATTGGTTATGTATCGGCACAATTGTTTTCGTATCTGCATAGGCTTTTTCTCGTATGGTTTTCGTAAAATAAAATCATCGCAAAAATACATAGACAATTGTTTTTCTGTGATGCATCATTTTCGTGCAGTGACAGCAAACACAATTGTCACATTTAGTCATAGCATGCTTATATCTTTCTGTTGGTGTTTTTGTGTGCAGTAGATTTTCTATACAGACGAAAGCGGCTCTTACAGAGCCGCTTATTTTAGTTATCCCGCATTCTTCAACCGAAACTGCTCAACCATCCGAATGAAATGCTGATGCACCGTCAAATCCATATCTAATTCCGGATGAAATGCGGTCACGAGCATATTATCCTGCTGCGCAGCAACGATATTACTGTCAACAATGGATAGCACCTCGACATTATTTCCCACGCTCTCAATATATGGTGCGCGAATGAATGTCATCGGTATTCTCTCGCTACCGCCAAACCGATCATCCGTGAAAAAACTGCCAAGCTGTCTGCCATAGGCATTACGCTTTACGCGGATATCCATCACACTGAAGCATGGTATGCCACCATCAATCTGCTTAGCCAGCAGAATCAGACCGGCACAGGTTCCGAATACAGGAAGTCCGTTTTGAATCTGCTCACGCAGCGTATCATACAAATCCAGCTCACGCAAGAGTTTATTCATTACTGTGCTTTCGCCACCCGGAATAATCAAACCATTCATCGGCTGATCCAGATCGCGCTTCTGGCGAATTCCGAAATGCGATACGCCGAGTTTATCCAGCACTGCGGCATGCTCTGCGAAGGCGCCCTGCAGCGCCAGAATTCCAACTGCCATTTTACTTGCCTCGCTCTGCCATCAGCAATGCGATTTCGTTCTCGTTAATGCCAACCATTGCTTCACCCAGATCGGTAGACAGTTCTGCAATCAGCTTTGCATCGGTGTAGTTAGTAACCGCCTTTACGATTGCTGCAGCACGCTTTGCCGGATCGCCAGACTTGAAGATGCCCGAACCTACGAATACACCTTCTGCGCCAAGCTGCATCATCAGTGCCGCGTCTGCCGGTGTTGCAACGCCGCCTGCTGCAAAGTTTACGACCGGCAGTCGGCCATTTTCATGCACACTGCGGAGCAGTTCAACCGGAACCTGCAGTTGCTTTGCGGCCTCAAACAGCTCATCCTCACGCAGATTCTGCACACGGCGAATCTCTGCATTCATAGCGCGCATGTGACGAACTGCCTGCACAACATCACCTGTGCCCGGCTCACCCTTGGTACGGATCATTGCTGCGCCTTCAGCGATGCGGCGCAGAGCTTCACCCAGATCACGCGCACCGCATACAAACGGAACCTTGAACTGTGTCTTATCAATGTGGTATACATCGTCCGCCGGAGACAGCACTTCACTCTCGTCAATATAGTCGATCTCGATTGCTTCCAGAACCTGTGCCTCAACAAAGTGACCGATACGGCACTTCGCCATAACCGGAATGGAAACTGCTTCCTGAATACCGCGAATCATCTTCGGGTCGCTCATGCGGGAAACGCCGCCTGCTGCACGGATGTCAGCCGGAATGCGCTCCAGCGCCATAACTGCACATGCGCCTGCTGCTTCGGCAATCTTCGCCTGCTCCGGTGTGGTTACGTCCATAATGACGCCGCCCTTCAGCATCTGGGCCAGCTCCTTGTTCAGCTTATATTGTACGCTCATGTCGTTCAGACTCCTTTGTTGTTTGGTGTATGAACGCATTATACGCCCAATCTGAATATGTTAAAATACTCAGATTGCAATTATTCTGTAATGCCAGTTTACAAGAGATAAGAAAAGCACGGTTTCTGTTCTAAAACAAAAGCCGTGCTTTATACTGCTTATCAGCTGTTATATGCTGTATTTTCCTCATCAGTTACCGCGTTTGATGTATTTGGTGTGGCATTCAGATAAACCGTTGCACCTTCATCGACGCCCCAGAAAATTTCGGTATTGTTCGCATCTGAAACGCCGGTTTCCACCGCTACCAGCTGATAGCCTTCGGGTGCTTCCATGCCGTCCGGAATCGGCAGTGTATCATCGAATGGAATTTCGTTGCCGTCCTTGTCAATGAGCGTTTTTGTGAATACACCCGTACTGCCATCCGCTGTGTGAACGATAGCGGAAGTCGGTACTATCAGGCAGCTGTCCGATTCGGCAACTGCAATTTTGTAATCGACCATCATGCCGCTGGAAATCGCCTGACCTTCGATAGAATCAACCGTGATAATTGCCTTAAAAGTCGTCAGACTGCCCTGACTGCCCGTGTTCTGACTTGGCTCCGGCGAAACCGAGTCAACCACACCGGTGAGCGGCAGGTCGGAACCATCCATCGTGTACATGTTCATTGTCACCGTCTGACCAGGCTCTACAGACTGCACTTCATCTGTCGTCAGCTCGGCCGTAACAACGGTATCGCTTAGGTCGGAAACAACAACCAGAGGCTCGGTACCATCGGTCTCCTCCCCTTCTTCCGCGTTCAGTGAGGTGACAACGCCGTCGATCGAAGCCGTCATCGTGGCATCCAGAATCTCCTGCTGCAGCTTGAGAATGCGCGTCTGAATCTCGCTCACCTTGGCCTGTGCGGCTGCAGCC
>ERZ780144.3813-NODE-3813-length-10329-cov-20.155928_pt1 | contig 10329 bp, 16 predicted proteins | sample MGYA00511380_ERZ780144 | MGnify/ENA primary metagenome ERZ780144 (study PRJEB29588, sample SAMEA1965858) | human gut metagenome | biome: human gut; feature: human-associated habitat; material: faeces | place: Denmark | collected 2008/2010 ... | reverse complement strand
ATTTTAAGAAGAGAGTGAATAAAAGAGGTATTGAATATGGATGGGATGTGGCAGTATATTCATCTATTGAGCATATCTATGGATACGATTATGTGACTTCCTGTTATAAGGATAGTCCGCAGGATTCATGGAAGCAGATTGTAGATTATATGCATGAGATGTATCCGGAGGCAACGGATAAGCAGATAAGGAAGCTGTTAAAGTAATACAGGCATGGATAAGGAGGTGCCACAATGCCATTTAAGATTGTTCGCAACGATATAACAAAGGTAAAAGCAGATGCAATCGTAAATACTGCTAATCCAAATCCGATATGTGTAAGTGGCACGGACTTAGCAATATATGAGGCAGCAGGAAAAGAAAAGCTTCTCGCAGAAAGAGTGAATATCGGAAAAATTGCAAGAGGTGATATTGCTGTCACTGGTGCATATAATCTAAATGCAAAATATATTATTCATACGGTAGGTCCGGTATGGACGGATGGATTGCACCATGAATTTGAAATTCTGGAGGACTGCTATCGTAAATCATTGCAAAAAGCATTAGAACTTAAGTGTGAGAGTATTGCCTTTCCATTAATTTCGACAGGAGTATATGGATTTCCGAAGGATAAGGCATTACAGATTGCTGTGTCAGTATTCAGCCAGTTTCTTACTGAAAATGAAATGGAAATTATACTGGTAGTGTTTGATAAAAGGTCTTTTCAGCTGTCCGGTCAGATTGTTGGGGATATTGATTCTTATATAGATGCTAATTACGTCAGAGAAATCCATAGAAAAGAGTATCCGTTAAGGAGCAGAAGAAGTACTCATGTAAAAGAATTGGCAGAAGAAGATTTCAATGAAGAAATGCTTCAAAGAGAAGAAGACAACTATCCACTTGAGGAAATGACAGATACTGGCATGACAGAATTGCTCATGCCGTTAGAAAATATTTCATTGGAAGATCAGCTGGCCAATATAGGAGTTTCCTTTCATGATAAATTATTTGAGCTGATTGATGAAGCACATCTTGATAATAAGGATGTGTGGAAACGGGCAAACCTTGATAGGAAACATTTTTCAAAGATTCAGTGTGATCAGAATTATCATCCAAAGAAAAAGACAGTAATGGCACTCTGTATTGCACTTCAGCTTGATCTGGAACAGTCAAGAGATTTACTTGCCAGAGCGGACTGGGCATTTAGTCCAAGCAGTAAGGTGGATCTGATCGTGCAGAAGGCTATTATAGATAAGCAGTATGATATTATGCAGCTGAATGTAACATTGTTTAAGTATACGAATGAAATTCTTGGAGTATAGGAGAAAATATTCATGAGTAGAGAGACAGATATAAAACTTTTAATGGACAATTGGGAAGAAAAACATAAAAATAATGGATATAAGCGTTTTATCAGAGATGGTATAGTGTGTGAAGAAAAATGGGAAGCACAGCATACACCAAGAGTATGTTATTTCTTAAAGGAAGCATACACTTCTAATGAAAATGGTTATAATCTGGTAGAAGATTTGCATGATTGTGAACGTCCATGGACTATGTGGAGAAAGGTAGCAATATGGACACAGGCAATATATAATGCATTTAACGATAATATCTGTGAGTATGACGATGAAGTATTACGTTCTAAGGAAAAAGAAATCATAGACCGTATTGCAGTGGTCAATGTGAAAAAAAGCAATGGCGGAAGCGAATCTGAATATGAAGATTTGAAAAAATACGCACTTGAAGACAGGCTGGAAATAAAGCGTGAATTGGAAATTATACAACCGGATATCATTGTATGTGGGAATAATCTCAGTCTATTGAAACTTGTATTAGGGGAAGAATTACAGAATGATGATACATGGGATAATATGTTGGCGCTTTGGAAGGATACATTGGTGCTTGATTATTATCACCCTGCTGTGCATTATCCTAATCGAGTAAATTATTATGCTTTGATGGCAATCTGTGATGTGGCAAGGAAAAAATATGGTACGCCTGTATGGTCAGCACAAAATGAAAAATGTTAGGGATATTAGTGTCGATGCAATATTGCACCGGCATTTTTATTTTCTAAAAGTGTCGCCCGGATAGCGACCATATGAAGATGCCTTTCAATTATACTCATATTGTAACAGTGAAAGAGAGGTGCCGGAGTAATCCGGGGATTGGAGGCATATATGTACGGAGCAATTTTAGGAGATATTATAGGAAGCCCATTTGAGTTTGATAGAGGAGATAAAACAAAGGAATTCGATCTGTTTACTAAAGGCTGTGACTTTACAGATGATTCTGTTATGACAATAGCAGTTGGAGAAGCTCTTCTTGCAGTTGGACCGCAAGCTACAATAAAGGAAATTGAAGAGGCTGTAGTAACTAACATGCAGGATTGGGGAGGAAGATATCCACATGCAGGATTGGGGAGGAAGATATCCACATGCAGGATATGGTGGGAAGTTTAGACATTGGCTTAAAGAAAAAAATCCAAAACCATACGGAAGCTATGGAAATGGTTCAGCCATGAGAGTGTCAGCGGCAGGCTGGCTTTATGATTCAATTGAAAGAACAAGAGAGGTAGCAAGAGCGACAGCAAATGTGACACATAATCATCCGGAAGGTATAAAGGGTGCAGAAGCAACAGCAAGTGCAATATACATGGCAAGGAATGGCTTTTCAAAAGAAGAAATCAAAGAGTATATAGAGAGTGAGTTTCATTATGATCTGAGTAGAACATTGGATAATATCCGACCTTACTACCATCATGTTGAAAGCTGTCAGGAAACAGTGCCAGAAGCAATTATCGCATTTCTGGAATCCAAAGATTTTGAGGACGCAGTGCGTAATGCAGTATCACTTGGTGGAGATACGGATACACTTGGAGCTATTACAGGAAGTATTGCAGAAGCATTTTATGGAATCCCTGCTGTGCTGATTGCAGAGTGTAAAAGTCGGATTGATAAGGGACTGATGACGGATGTTCTTGATGAATTTGATCATGTACTTGACAGGAGCATGGATACTTATTCAGATGAAGTGGATGAGATACAGGCAAATCAGATGATTGAGGCAGCAATCGATAAGTATTATTAGAATTAAAGGAAGAACAAAGATTCGATGTGCGAGGGCAGACTTTGGGACTCGTAAAATGCTAAGCTATAGCCATCATAAGAAACAAGCATTTAATTTACGAAAAACAGGAGGACAGGACAAAATGGAAAAATTTATTTACTGGATAAAAAGGACACTGCATCATTCAAAACAATGTAACAGCTTATGTATGCTGTGCAAGTATTATGATGAATGTAAAATCGACGGACCGGTATAATATCAGGAGGTAATACCTATGGCAATGTACGACTGGAACCACAACGGAAAAAATGACATGCAGGACGATTATTTAGAGTATATGATTTACAAGGACTGCACTAATGATAATAATTCAAATACTAATCACAGTTCATATAACAGCGACTCATCTTTTGGCATGAATGTGTTCGTAGTAATTGCTGTAATAGCCATATTTGCATTTATTGGTAATGCTATGGAAGAGAGTACACCCAAATGCATAAAGCCGGGATGTAATAATGAACAGACCCAAAACAGCAGTTACTGCTACTTGCATAAGGCGTATTCAGGCGGATATACATCATCAGGAAGCAGCTCCTCAGGAAACAGTTCATCAAGCAGTAGCTCATCTTATTCGGATAAATCATATAATAGCAGCTCAGGCTCTGCAGGTTCATCATCAAATGTATATGGTGATGACAATAGCGGAAGCTATTCAGGCGGATCAACAGGTAGTTCATCATATCATAGCAGCTCGAGTTCTTATGATTCATATGATGAAGGATATGATGATATCTATATGAATGGTGACTATGATTATGACAGGTACGACAGTGATGATGACTATGCGGCTGGTGTAGATGATGCAATGGATGAGGCTTATGAAGAGTGGTAAAAAAGACAGGAGGACACGACAATGAAAGAAATGTATTTTACAATAGCAGGATGCAACCATTATTTCGGAAGTGACTTCATGGAAAAAGGTATGAAGGTCAAGCTTGTCAAGGAGCCGGACAATGAGTATGACAACGAAGCAATACAGGTAAAGATTAAAGGACTTGGCAAGGTAGGCTACGTAGCCAACAGCCCATACACCGTGAAGGGTGAGTCAATGAGTGCAGGCAGAATGTATGACAAAATCGGTGGTAAGGCAAAAGGAAAGATTGTGTTTGTGACAGATGGCGGAGTGATTTGCAAAGTAATCAGTGATGGTAAGGACAAGCCGGTGATGATAGAGGGAGATAAAGTAAATGATGAAGATCAGTTAGGTTTTAAAATATAGTTTTTTTCAATGCTTAATGGTATAATAAACTCATGATGAACGAAAACAAAACCTTGGAATATTACAACAAAAATGCAGATAATTTTGCAAAAACAACGATAGATGTAAACTTTTACGAGACACAGAAGCATTTTCAAGAACTGTTGCCGGAGCACGGATATATATTGGATTTTGGTTGTGGTTCAGGAAGAGATACAAAATATTTTTTGGAACAGGGCTTTTATGTAGATGCCACAGATGGTTCAGAGGAAATGTGTCATATCGCAAGCAATTACACAGGAATACAAGTCAGAAGGCTGCTATTTGAAGAGCTTGATGAGAACAAGAAATATGATGGCATATGGGCCTGCTCGTCAATACTTCATCTTCCTAAGAATGAACTTAAAGCCGTGTTTATGAAAATGTTTAAAGCGTTAAAGGAAGACGGCATAATCTACACATCTTTTAAGTATGGTGATTTTGAAGGCGAGAGAAATGGCCGCTATTTCACAGATTTCACGGAAAAGACATTTGAAGAGTTTGTTGATGAAATAGATAATCTGCAACTGAAGGAAGAGTGGATTACAGGCGATGTAAGACCGGGGCGGGGAGAAGAAAAATGGCTGAATGTAATACTGCAGAAGAATTAGATGATGTATATGAAATAAAATATTCGACAGATGCAATGACCGGAGGCGCGGATAAGATACGGATTCTTTAACGGAGATAGTAAATGCACTGAAAAGTCAGTGATTTTTGCGTCAGTTGCGACTCTTGGCAGAGTGGAATATTTGAATGAAAATTACTTTGCACCGGATTATTTTACATATGTTGTGATTGATGAATTTCACCATGCTGTTAATGAACAGTATCAGAGAATTGTTGATTATTTTAAGCCGAAATTTCTACTGGGACTTACCGCGACTCCGGAGAGAATGGACGGAAAAAATATCTATGAAATCTGCGATTACAATGTGCCATATGAGATTTCACTAAAGGAAGCAATCAACAAGGGAATGCTTGTGCCGTTTCATTATTATGGAATCTTTGATGAAACAGATTATTCAAAGCTGCATATAGTAAGAGGCAGATATGACGAAAAGGAATTAAATGAAACCTATATAGGCAACGTTCGCAGATATGAGCTGATTTACAAATATTATTGTAAATATGGCTCAAGGCAGGCGCTTGGCTTCTGCTGTTCAAGGGAGCATGCAAGGGAGATGGCAAAAGAATTTTCAAAAAGAGGAATACCATCTGTAGCAGTGTTCAGCGATGCAAGCGGCGAATATACAGAGGATAGAAATGTAGCTATTAGGCAGCTTAAGCAGGGCAAAATCAGAGTGATTTTTTCAGTGGATATGTTTAATGAAGGTGTGGATATCACATCAGTTGATATGGTAATGTTCCTCAGGCCTACGGAATCTCCGATAGTTTTTCTCCAGCAGCTTGGAAGAGGACTCCGTAAATGCAGGGGAAAAGAGTTTCTGACTGTGCTTGATTTTATCGGCAATTATGAGAAGGCGGGCAGAGTGCGTTTTCTTCTGTCAGACAGGAGTAATCAGCATGCAGGTGTGTATAATCCGTCAGATACATCAGCTTTTCCGGATGATTGTCTGGTAGATTTTGATATGAAGCTGATTGATCTTTTTGAGGAAATGGACAGAAAACATTTAAAGCTTAAAGACCAGATAATTAATGAATATTTCAGGGTGGAGGAACTTCTCGGAAGGCGCCCAGACAGAATGGATTTGTTCACATATATGGACGATGGAATTTATGAAATAGCCATTGCTCATTCAAAGGATAATCCATTTAAGAAATATCTCGAATTTCTTAAAGAACTGGATGAGCTTAATCAGGATGAAGAGGTTTTTTACAAAGGAATAGGAAGAGAATTTATCAGTCTGCTTGAAAATACAAGCATGTCAAAGGTGTATAAAATGCCGGTACTTATGGCTTTTTATAATCATGGAAATATCCTGATGGAGGTGTCGGAAGAGCAGCTGATTTCAAGCTGGAAGGAGTTCTTTTCAACAGGAACCAACTGGAAAGATCTCGATAAAAATATGACTATTCAAAAATACAATTCCATATCGGATAAGGAACATTTAAAGAAGATTCTATCGATGCCGGTGCATTTCCTTTTGGAGTCGGGAAAGGGGTTTTTTGTGAAGAAAGATGGTGCGGCAATCGGGCTTAGAGAAGAGCTGAGACCGCTAATTGATAATCCGGTGATGGTTTGTCAGATGAAGGATGTGATTGATTATAGGGCTATGGACTATTATCAGAGGAGATATAGGCAGTCACAGGAAGATGGAGAAGTATAACCATTCGGTTCAGGGTAGGAAGTTGAGACAAGTGCTGTAATCCATGGAATAATTTATGTTTAAACATTTAGGGAGTGTGTGATTATGAGAAATAACAAGAATTCTATTGGAGAAAACGTAATTTTGTTTCTGGTAGCTATTGGTGTATTTGCTATCATAGGTGGATTCGCAGGATGGTGGTCTGGTTCTGATGATGAAGAGTATTATGATTATGACTATTCACCATCAAGTTCATACTCGTCACATAGCAGTTCATCGTATAATTCAAGCGGCAGCTCAGAAAGCAGCAGTTATACACCAAAGAGCTATTCTTCCGGAAAATATAATAGTAGTAGTTCATCAGAAAGCAGTACAAATTCTTCGGGCAGCAGTACGGACAGCTATAGCAATTCCAGTAGCAGCTCTACATATTCAGAAAGCTCTTCAAGCAGCAGCTCCGGTTCAAAGAAATATTATCATGATTCATATGATGATGGTTATGATGATGTCTATATGGATGGAGACTATGATGATGACAGATACGACAGCGATGATGATTATGCTGCCGGTGTAGATGATGCTATTGATGACGATGATGAGGACTGGTAAAATAGTTAGAGGTGTACTGATATGCCATAGGATGGATACGGTGGAGATGAAAGCTTTCCACATGATGGAAAACAGGGAAGATGCGGCTGTGGCGAGGGCTACAGTTGGGATGATAATGATGGCGGATACGAAAGAAGGTGGTCAGAGTGGGACTATTTAAGAAAAAGACAGTTACAAAGGCATATGATAAAGAAAATAAGAAACCGGTAATCAAAGCGAGCATATGTAATGGTGAGCAGGTTGCTGGCTTTAAGAACATTCATACAGGTAAGATAGAAGAAGTTATGCTGATTAAGAACCAAGCAGACCTTGATGCATTCAAGAAAATGTATGGAATAGATGGAGAGATAGAGAAGGAATATTAAACGAGGTATATTTATATGCCATACGATGGATACGGTGGAGATGAAGGATTTCCACATGATGGAAAACAGGGAAGATGCGGCTGTGGCGAGGGCTACAGCTGGGATGATAATGATGGCGGATACGCAGGAGGCTCACATAAAGGCTCATCCGGTGGCGGAAACGGAACCGGATTATTGATATTTGCGATCTGCCTGGCCGCAGCGGTTGGAGTTTTTAATGAGTTATTGGGCGTTATCATTCTCATTGTGTTTGCATTTATTATTTGGACAAAAAATTAAGAAGAAAGGTATAACAGGAAGTAAATAATGGTAAAGAAGATAATGCGTGATCCACTGTTTCTTGCACAGAAATCAGTGGATGCTACAGAAGATGATAAACAGGTGGTTACGGATTTACTTGACACATTGAAAGCAAATCTTGACCATTGTGTTGGAATGGCAGCTAACATGATTGGCGTGAAAAAGAATATCATAGTGGTTGCGGCCGGACCGTTCCAGTTTGCCATGATTAATCCGGTGATTACCGGAAAATCAGGAGCTTTTCAGACGGAGGAAGGCTGTCTTTCGCTGGATGGTGTGAGACCATGCACAAGATATAAAGAGATTGAAGTGGATTATCTCGACCAGAATTTCAAAAAGAAACATGGCAAATACACAGGCTGGACAGCACAGATAATTCAGCATGAGGTGGACCATTGTAATGGGGTGGTCATATGAAGCTAAAGAACATATTAATAGTAGTGGACAATATCGAAGAGTCAATCCACTTCTATAACGAACTGTTTGGCCTTAATGTGATTTCGAGACAGGAAGGTAATGTAATAATGTCGGAGGGTCTGGTATTGCAGGATGCCGGAATATGGAAGGAAAGCATGCAGATACAGACTATTCCATATAACAATATGACGGAACTGTATTTTGAAGATAATGATATCGAAGGTATAGTTAAAAAGCTGGAGTCAGGGAGGTATGAGGTCAGATATGCCACAGCACTGACAGAACTCGACGGAGGACAGAAGCTTGTAAGATTTTATGATTCGTCCGGAAACCTTATTGAGGTGCGTACACCATGGGATAAATTTGTGAATAGAGAGTGATTAGGTGTTCAGGTATATGGATAAATAATCTCGTTTATTTGAAGAGGCTGGAAAAAATGCAAATATTAGTAGACGAAGCTCACATAAGAATCATATCAAAGGACCGAAAAAGCGCACAGAGGAAGATGATGAGAGGTTTGCACAGTCGTTTGAGAAAATGATACTGATGGCAAAATCAAAGGAAGAACTAAGGAACACAGAACGGTAATAATATTTGTATTTTGTCCATCAATCCGCTATACTATAGCTAAGTATAGCGGATTGATATGCTTTTTGCAGGAAGAGATGCAGGGTTGTAGGAGAAAAAATAAATGATTAAAAACATAGTATTTGACATAGGAAACGTGCTTGTCAGGTTCCAGCCGGACGAGGCAATGCGTGAGATTGGCATTGAAGAAAATAAAATAGCAGCTTTAGCCCATGCAACATATGAAAACCCTGTCTGGGTTGAGCTGGACCGTGGTGTAATTCCTGAGAACGAGATAATTGATGAGATGGTTAAGGTGGCTCCACAGTATGAGGCGGATATCAGGAGATTTTTCAAAGAGGGAAAGGCTTTTGTCGTAAAGGCATTCGACTATGCAGCAGACTGGATTAAGGAGTTAAAGAGCAGAGGCTATAAAGTGTATTTGTTATCGAATTATCCAAAGGACTTCTTTGAGCTTCATACGCACAGTGAACTTAGTTTTGTGTCACTTGTTGACGGCAAAGTCGTTTCAGCTATGGTTGGGATGATAAAGCCTGATGCCGGTATCTATCAGTGCCTGTTTGATAAATACAATCTGAATCCGAAAGAATGTGTGTTCATAGATGACAGACCGGAGAATATCGAAGGTGGCAGAAAGCTTGGTATGGAGGGGATTGTGTTTACAGACTATGAGACCGGAAAGAAAAAGCTGGAGCAGATGCTGATGGCAAAATCAAAGGAAGACTAATAAAGGATTGGAGCATTACAGATGAAGACAGCAATAGTATATGCATCAGTGCATCATGGAAACACAAAAAAGATAATTGACGAGATAGCAAAGACAAACGATGTCGAGCTGATAGATGCGACACAGACTGTAGAGAAAGACCTGTCGGAATATGATTTAATCGGTTTCGCATCAGGCGTATATGGTGGAAAGTTCCATCAGTCGGTGCTTAAGTTTGCATCAGTCAATCTCACAGACAATAAAAATGTATTTCTTATCTGCACATATGGCGGCAGACCTGTCTTTAAGTCAATTGAGCAGGTGATAGCATACAAACATGACAACATTGTTGGAAGGTTTTCATGCAAGGGATTTGATACGTTCGGACCGTTCAAGCTGATTGGCGGGGTATCAAAGGGGCATCCGGATGAGAAAGACCTTGCTGCAGCAGTGGAGTTTTACAACGGACTAACAGAACAGCCAGTGTTTCTGAAATAGAGAAACACTGGCTGTTTTTATAATAGTATTAAATATTACATCAATTCTTCATCTTACCAGTAAACTAACTGTATAATAATAGTATCATTAATGATATAATAGAGATATTAAAATCGGGATTTGGTGATTGGATAAATTTATTTTTTCGTTGTAAAAACCTTTATTTTAGGGCTTTGCTACGGAAAGTAGCAGAAAAATAGTGAAATGACAGCTAATGTTTCTTGTTTG
>ERZ780144.3811-NODE-3811-length-10338-cov-2.671399_pt1 | contig 10338 bp, 7 predicted proteins | sample MGYA00511380_ERZ780144 | MGnify/ENA primary metagenome ERZ780144 (study PRJEB29588, sample SAMEA1965858) | human gut metagenome | biome: human gut; feature: human-associated habitat; material: faeces | place: Denmark | collected 2008/2010 ... | reverse complement strand
CTCCATCTTCCACCCGGTATTCTCCTATATACAATATAATTTTCAGCACCTTCTACTTCTTCCCAATTTATTACTATTCCATCTTTTGTGTTCTTAAATTCTCCCAGTGTTACATTCTCAAGCTGCTTGAACTTCTCCCACTGTGCATATAGTATAATATTTGTTTTAGGATTGGATATCTTAGAACCAGCTGTATAAAAATCCCCCGAACCATCAAATTTAGTATTCCAGCCTTTAAATACATAGCCTGTATTATTATAGGGATTATTTAAAACCTCAGCAGTTGATTTCATATTATATGTTTTTACTATTTCATCGCCATCACCACCATTTGGACGATATTTAACAGTAAATACACTATCTTCATTTTGTATGCCACAATAATACTCAAGATAGTTTTGTATTACTGATAACTCCTGATATCCTACTGTAACCTGCTGAACATTATCATTCTTATCAATATATACCATAACAGGATAATAAATTGATGACATAGAGGAATCTTTCATATATACATAATTCCACATATTACTGCTTGCCATTGTTCCATTCAGCGAATTACCATACGTAAATATAACATTATCGCTTCCATATGTATTTTTAAATGTTTTTACATCGTCAAGCGAAGCCTGATTTGCATTAATTGCTATAATATCTAAATCTGTATACTTTTTATCAGACAAACTCTTTATAACAGCTCGCGAATTTCCACAATTTGTACTGAAATAAATTAACAGCTTAGATTTTCCATTTGCTTTTGTTGAAACTGTGTTCCCATCAATAGCAGAGTAATTAAACTCCCAATTCATAGTCTCTAATGGTGTGTCATATGTTGGATTTTGCTTATAATATGATACAAGTCCCATTGGGTACGTCTCATAAAATTCATCTGTTGCATATTCACTATTTCTTGTATGATTAGAAGAAAAATCCTTTTCATTAAGAAGCAGATATGTATCCAAAGTTGTACTGTCCTGTCCGTCCCATGTTGAATCCACATTATAATATGCATTATCAACTTTAACTATATTCCATGCATGTGGACCTCCATTTCCAGTTCCGGAAATGATTCTTACTGATAATCCCGCTTCTTTACACATACGATAAAATAATATTGCATATCCCTGACATACTGCTTTTCCTTCACATAAAGCAGCGTAAGCAGTATATTTTATTAAATTTGAGGAATCCGAAAGTCCCGAATAATCATAATCAACTTTATCACATATATAATCATGTATAAGTTTTACTTTTTCTGCTTCAGTTTTACCATTAAGATTCATTGAATCCATTGCACTATTTACTGCAGCTGTAAGTTTCTCTTCTTGTTCAGCTGTCGTATAATATGTCATAGTGTAAGAATACTTCGTATATTGTGATGAATAATATCCTGTTGAAACACGAAAACCTGTTCCACCATATCTTATAGCATCTGCCTCCTGGCCTGAACATGAGTCACTATATGCTATGGCATTTGTATATGCATTTACTGGACCACCTATTGAACTATTAATATCGTTTGGAAGTATAATATTAATCTGTGTGCTTCTTTCTGCCATTTTCTTTGAAAGATACTTATACAATTCACTTTCACTATTTACCGTTATATCTTCCTGTTCTGACAATAAAGATATATCATCATAATGAACCACAGGTTCTTCTTCATTATCTGCCAATAAGGTTAATGGCTTTACTTCATAATATTCTAATAAATTATTACTATCAGAATAAGAATCAAATACATCTGGCTGTTCAGCTCTAACCATTGTATTTGGAAACATTCCAACCGAAAGCAAAACCGCCATTATAAGTGCTGTAATTCTTGTTATGAATGTTCTTTTCTTCATACGCATCATCATGATGTCTTTAACATCATACTCCTTTCTTATACTTTAACTACAATATAACATATCTACTAATATCTTACTATTACATTTTTATAATTTTGTCACAATAAATTCAGCAGTACCTACTATTTTTATATTCTTTTGACCAGCACATACAAAAAAACTATCCCCCGCCTTAAACATTTCAGCCTCACTATTTTTTAATGAATCAACTTTAATTTCACCACTTCCTGAAATTATGATAATTGATATAAATGAAGCAGAATCACCTTTAATATTACATTCACCAGACACATTATATTTAAAACATTCAAAATATTTACAACTTACCAACGTATCCGATTTTACTTTATTTATATCACCAATATCCTGTTCTGATTCTTTTTTCCTAAATGGAATATATTTCTTGACATTAACAACATCCAAAGCCTTTTTTATATGTAATTCCCTTTTATTACCAAATTTATCTTTTCTGTCATAATCATACATTCTATAAGTACAATTAGAATTTTGCTGTATTTCACAAATCAAAATTCCAGCCCCGATAGCATGAATTGTTCCAGCTTTAACAAATACGCAATCTCCTGGTTTAACTTCTATTTTATTAAGAATATCAGTTATTGTATTATTTTTTATTCTCTGTTCTATTTCTTCTTTTGAAGTATCCTTGGAAAGCCCGCAATACAAATATGCTCCCGGTTCGCAATCAACAACATACCACATTTCATTCTTTCCAAACTCATTTTCAACTTCCAATGCATATTCATCATCAGGATGTATCTGAATAGATAATGCCTGCCTTGCATCAATAAATTTTATCAGAATAGGAAATCTATCAAATGAACCGCATTTCCAACCCAAAATTTCATTTCCGGCTTTCTCTATAAATTCACCAAAATACATACCTTTATAAATACCATTAGCAATTATTGATTGTCCATCTGGATGTGCAGAAAGTTCCCAGCTTTCGCCAATAATATCATAATCACATTTTTTCCCAAATATTGTTCTGAGCTTTGTTCCGCCCCATAAGTTATCTTTATATGCAGGTTCTAACTTTATCAGATCAGTAATAAGCCCTACATCACTTATATCTGAATCGACTCTCATAAAATCATTTTCTGATAAAATTTCACCTATTCCGGTTTCAATAATCACAACATTTTCATTACTTATATTTGCTACTTTATGTGGAATGCCTATAGGAACACTGACTGTATCATGAGCAAAATATTCTTTTTCGGTATCTCCGACTGTAATCACGGCTGAACCCTCCGCTATAGTCCAGCTTTCCATTCTATGTTCATGTTTATGTAGTTTCATACTTTTACCTGGATATACAACAACTCTTTTTACTTTGTATTTTTCTGTTGATACCAATATTTCATGTGTACCCCAATTTCTGAATGAAATTCTTGAACTTTCAAAATAAGGTTTATATTCATCGATTTTATCTGCAATTACATTTTTAATATCTTCTATATTTTCTTTCAAAGAAATATATGTTGCGTCGTCAGTGTTGACAACAGCGATATTATCAACATTATTTGCAACAACCAAATGTTTTTCCGCGGTATTAATCAAAAGTGTATCTGAACAATTTTTTTCTATTATATTATCACTGTATATTTGATAGCCCACTTGTCCCAAATCACATATATTATCAATGTCTTTACAATTAAGTTCTGAATATACATTAACAATTTTATCCGTTTTTCTCAGAAAATCATTTTGAACACTTTTTATTGAAAACTGTACCATCACATCTAAAGGAACATGAATAACATGTCTTACAGAACGTAAACTCTTTTTTAAACTTTTTCTTTTTTCCGAATTAATATCAGGATATAATTCCGATGCTATCTTATTATAAATACCAACTTGACATATATATATACCGATATGTTCGTTTTGATTAATTATATTTGCAATATTCCCCTCTTTTGCATATTCTTTAGCCTGTAATATAATTGATTTGTAATCTCCGCTTTTTATTACCAAATCAGATACTGTAACCATCATTATTTCTGATGAATTCAAAAATAAACTTGCAAGTGTAACTGCTGCAAACGTACCTCTGCTTGATTCTTCATATATGATTCTGTAACTCAAGCCCTGAAACGCATACATTTGTGTTTCAATTATATCCGAGTACATTTCATTTGTTACAATAATAAATTCATCGGCAAAAGGTAAATTCCGCACTATTGTATCTTGTAAAAGAGATCGGCCTTCACATATATTAATAAATTGCTTTGGATATTTTTTTCTTGATAACGGCCATAAAGTATTGCCTGCCCCGCCTGCCAAAATAACGCATTTCATTTGTATAAAACCTTTTCTTAAATATTATCTTTTTTGTTCCCAATACATTTTTCCTATGTATTCTGCCAATTTCAAATCATCTTCTGTATTTATGTCTACAGCTTCAAATTTATTAACAATATAAATATATGGATTCGCACCTATACGACAACCATATTTTCTTAAAGCATCTTTACTGATACCATACATTCCTGTTGTCTCTTCTATAACCGGTGTCATATCTTGACTTCTTGGTAATATATCAGGTCTGTAATTAATTGGCATATTATTAAGCCAGAAAAAACTATGATTTTCAGTTGCTGTAAAACATGAATCATATTTTTCAGTTGCAATTAATTTATTATAACAATTTTTAATAGTTTCACTTTGTAAAAATGGTGCCGTTGCAAACAATTGAAAATAATAATCATAATTTGGATATAAATTATAATGATATGTAAGTAAATCATTACCATTAGCCGTGCTTTTTGCTAATTCTTCTTTTCTATCTATAATTACAAAACCTTTTTTACCCGCATATTCTTTGACTTCTTCACTATTTGTATCCACATATATATCATCAAAAACATCTGCTTCCTGCACATGCTCACATATATATTGATATAATCTCTTCCCATTCAATTCCCTGAAATTTTTCCCCGGCACTCTTTCAGAATTCGATTTAATAGGTATAAAACATGCACTTTTCATAAAAACTCCTCCTTTGATAATTTTAATAAACTTATTTTGATTTATTAATCATAATAATATTCTTTATACTATTTCTCTTAACAAATACCAATACCATTAATACCAATATAATAACATATCTGATTATTGTACATTTATATAATGGTAGAATTCCCAGTGATATAACCACAAATATCACAGACATCAACAATATTGTCTTATTATCATAAAATTTGTAACCTGCTGCATGTTTTCTGGAAACAATATTCATACAAATAAAATGCCCAAGTGCATAAACAATATAACATACCAATGTTGTATAACCTGCTGCAATGAATCCGAATTTTTTTATAAAAATATAATTCAGCAATACATTTAACAAAGCTGCAAAAACAGACGATGCTGCAACATATTTCGTCTCTGAATAATAGTATTCTATATTGGCAAAAACATTAAATAAATATGTAAAGAAAACGCTGGCTGATACCGATGGAATAATATATATAGCCTGATAATACTCATTTGTTGCAAATATCCTAACAGCTTCAGGTGCAAATAATATTAAAATTATATTTGCAAGTGCAACAATCAATATTGTAAAATTCGTAGTTTTCTTTATTTCTTTTTTATCTCCTGATTTTATAACCTGATATGTCCACGGCGTAAATGATTTTAGAATAGCATCGTTTACTATTGTCATCAAAGTAGATAAACTATATGCCAAACTGTATATTCCAGCTTCAGATGTACTGCACATATCATTAATCATTATTCTGTCAAAACGAGTTAATATTTGTGAAGATAAAAAATGTGGTATCAAAGGTATACAATAAGCTAATATAAATTTCCAATATTTCATACAAAACATATTGTGTGATTTTTTAATATTATATATATACACAATTAAGCCAACAGCAATATTTACTATTGCCACTCCGTATATTCTTCCATATCCCTTATCAGTGTTCATATTATATATTAAAAACACGCCCAGCACCGGTCCGATAATTCCTATAAAAACCGATAGAGCCGTCATTATACGATACTTATATTCAAATCTCTGCTTTGCAGTCCACAAATTAAAAACCGCAAAGAAAAGCATATCTAAAAACATCAATATTACAACAGGTAATGAAAATCCTAATATATCCCCGCAAAAAATATGAATAACATAGTATATTCCAAAACAAATCAACGTCAAACCGGTTGTCAATGTTTGTGCTGAAGATATAAATCCATCTTTATCGTCTTCAAATTTAATCATTGCCGTATATGCAGCATAATTAAATACATTTAAAGATGTAAATATAATAAATATATCATGCCATGACTGATATAGTGTGTACTGAGCATATTCTTCTGTTGTTAAAATTCTTGTAAAAACCGGAGTTGCCAATATACTTATTCCTCTTTGAATAATATTGGCCACAAATGCCCAAAAAGAAGCTTTTGCCATTATCGACAAATTTTTGTATTTTTTCAACACTGCTTATTTCCTCCAAGAATTTCCTTATCGACGCTCTGCGAATATTTTTCTGTTGAATGTCCGTGCAATAATACATCAAGATGAAATTTTCTATATATTTTTCTTGCAAATTTCATTCTTCTAAATTTAATTCTCAATGTTTCGATTACGTAATAAACAGGCCATATAAAATGTGATTTAAACGGTATTTTCACATTGTTTTTTTCCATATTTTTTAATATATCTTTTTCAAATACATGACCTCTTTTTGATTCCATTATAACATGAGCTATTCTTTTTGAAATATTGTCTTTATAATTCTGAACCGGAAAACTTTCAGTAAAATCATCCAATTTACCCAATGAATACAATTCACTCATAGTTCTTATACATTTACTGCAATGTCCGCAATTAGATTCATTATCCCACATGCAAACCTGCAAATGTTTTTTTGCAAACTCCCAATCAGATATATACCTTACTTTATCAATTCTTCTTTTCTCCATGCCTGAAGAATAAAACATTAAATCAGATGTTGAGATTAACGGTAATGTAAATATATCCATATAAGCAACATCGTCTTTATTCATTGAAAATTCTTTCGGCGAAAAACCGCTGCTAAAATAATAGCAGCTCATCATTTTTTGTAAAGCCATTGCTACAGAACAATATTTTAATGTATGTAACCCGCCATCATGAATTTCTCCACATACTTTTGTTTTTATTCTTCCTACAGAAAAATTATAATCTATGTCAAAACCGACATATACGAATTTCATTCCCAGCTCCTCTGCATAGCCAGAATATCGTTCTAAATAATTTTTATAAAAATCTTCTTTATATTCGTCCGAAAAATCGCTGATGAACCAATCAGTAAAAACCAAATATTTTAATTTATACGATTCTTTTTCATAATCAATATATTTTTTTACGGTATAACACGAATCCACACCCCCGGAAAATCCTGTTCCTGCCGCACTCTCAGAAATAAGTTTCTCTGATGTTGTAGGTCCGGTTAAATTTATATAGTTCATATATTCAACATCTTTGCCGCATATAGGAATGTAATAGGTTTTTAACTGATAAATAAGCTGTTCGCTACACGGTGTTTCCCATTCAATATCATACTCATTTATCATCGCATAATATAATAATGCAACCACAAAGGCATCAGAACGTTCATATGTTAAATATTTTTCAAATTCATTCTCAACTGTATACGATAACTTTTTTATATTACCGTTATCATTAACATTAACAAAAAGTTCACTTTTATTCTCATGATTTTTTATAAACGGTGTACCTATTTTTAATATGCCTTTACTCATTTTATCTCCTTTTTATATTAAACTTTCAAAGAACTTTTTATGTAATTCTTTTGAATTTTTTGTATAATAAAGTGAAATTATATTTTTATATTCCTCTTTATATTTTTCTTTATTATCATTCCATTTATTGTATTTATCAATAAATTCTTCTATATCTTTGAAGTTATATATGTCATCGGTAATGACAGGAAAACTTTTTTCCATTCTGTAAACAAAAACTGTCTTTTCATCATATATTAAATCAATTATAGCAGACGTGTTATGTGCTACAGAAAAATCCACCATATTTTCAAACTGTTCCATGCTTGTTGTTTTATCAATCACCTCACCATAGGTATTGTTTATTAACCCTTTATAATTCTCAACACTGTCTACAGGATGCAGCTTTACATAAAATCCACACGCATATTTTTCTGCTATTTTATTTGCAAGCTCTATTAATTTAATATTATAATCAACTGCATTTTCACCTTTAGGCCAATCCAATAATATTCCGAATTTATTATTTACAGCTTCCGATATAAAATTTTTTTCTGATTTTAATTTTTTGGTATTTCCTACAACATATAATTTTTCTTCATTAATTCCGGCCGCTGTAAACTGTCTCTTTGTAAATTCATTCCATAACAGTTTATAATCACAGGAAAACGCATCAAAAAACACCTGAAAAAAATCCCTGTTATTATATATAGGCGAGCTGTGTTGCGGAGATACAACTTTAAGTCCGCTTATATGTGCTTTCTGTATTACCGTATTAGATACAGTATCATGTTCCTGAAATATTAATAATTTTTTTCTAGAATCAAATATTTTATATTCATCCAATAAATCAATTACTTCTTTGACAACTATCAATCTCTGGCACAAAAAAATTCTTTTGCTAAGAGATAAATTTTTAAAAACTTTTAAATTATCAACAAATATTTTTAAACGCTTTTTTATTCCTTTAAAATCAATACGGTAATTTCTTCTAATTAAAACATGTCCATAAGGATGTATATAATCAAACAGATTATTCATAATTGTATCATTATCCGCTCTTTTTATATCCGAATCCTTTACCTCGACAACAACAAATTCACCTGCCGAATTATCATCGCAAACCGATACTTCTATACCGTTACAAATAACCTGAACAACAGCTCTTATAATTCTTTGAAGTCCTTTAATTTCCTGCATATGCCAAACATCATTATATAACATTTTCTGCATATCATAATCTATAAAGTCCTTACTTTTTATATTATTCAATTTTATTTTATCATTTTCATAGCTGTCGAACAAATTATCCATTATACATTTACTCCCAATCTACACTTTATTCTCTCTGTTATCTTATAAAAAAACATATCAATTATATTCAATATAACAGCTGTTAAAATAATCAGAATATATGCTGCAAATATATTTAACGGATGAGTTAAACTTGACGCTGCTTTTATACATGTAAATTGCACCAAATATATTTCAAGTGATATTTTACTTAACTTCGTTACAATATATCTTACATGTTTATTTTCGGAAAAATTAAGTTGTTTAAATAAAAGCAACATAGATACAGCAAATACGATTACACACATCTGATTTATAAATTGCAAATTCATACATACAGGAATTTTTATAAATAAATATTTTGTTGCATACATAACAAAAACTGACAAAAAAACACTTACTAAAGCTTTTAATCTGCCTTTAATACAAATATTTTTCTTTTTTATGTATGCACCAAGCATAAATATATAAAAATAATATATCAGCTTAAACGCACCTTCTTTTGTAATAATCCCCTGTGTTTCTATAACCCATTTTGATGTGTCTAACAATAATATATAGTACAATAAATAAACCAAAGCACATATTCCGGTAAACGCCACAAAATTCTCCAGCACATTAAACCGGCTTAATAATATATACAAAATATAAAACAACATAATTGCACCGATAAACCAAAAGCAGGTCGGCCATATATATTTATTTGCCCAAAACATATCTGTATTTGTATAAAATAATATGGTAATTATAACTGTTGGTATATATAATTTGAGTATTTTATTTACAAGCCACGATACTTTATTCTCAATAACTTCTTTTAAGCAAAATCCGGAACAAATAAAAAACAATGAATTTCCCAATGCTCCTCCCGTTGCTAATTGTTTTATTCTGTATACAGGCTCACAATGTGAATTAATTATAAGAAAAACAGCAATTACTTTTAATAAATCTATATAATATAACCTTTTATTTTTGTCCATTTTTTATCAGCCTTCCAAAAATATCATTCAAAACAAAATAACTTATAAAAGTAACTATGTAGATTACTATACAAACAATAACTCTCTTTTCTCCAAAAATATTACCCCAGAACATTACCTCCATCAAAAGACCTAATGAACCAAACAAATAAATGTATCCATTTAGTTTTCTGGAGTCATACTGTTTTCTAAATAACCAGATCAGCCCGCCAACCACAATAAATATTGTTACAAAACCAGCTATTTGAAGCATAAATTGCAAATCAGCCCCCTGATAAAAGCCCATATACACACCTATCAGATACGGAAGCATATATGCAAAAACTCCTCCAATTGTGAACTTTAATATTTCTTTATTCTTTTTCATCATTGCCTCCCAAAAAACCCGTTAATGTTGCTGAAGTTAATGATGCCAATGCAGTAGTTGCCAATGAATAATAAATCTCCCTTTC
>ERZ780144.3807-NODE-3807-length-10345-cov-5.767930_pt1 | contig 10345 bp, 7 predicted proteins | sample MGYA00511380_ERZ780144 | MGnify/ENA primary metagenome ERZ780144 (study PRJEB29588, sample SAMEA1965858) | human gut metagenome | biome: human gut; feature: human-associated habitat; material: faeces | place: Denmark | collected 2008/2010 ... | reverse complement strand
ACCGCGCGAGGCGCGAGAATGTGCCAAGGCACATTCTTTTTTAGAATACTTTTATAAATTACCCACAAGAGTTGTGTTATACTTATCATATGCTGTTGGGGTCAAAGGATCTTTTGCCCCATCGGATACCGGATCGCTTTGCACCGGCCGGTGCGGGGCACAGACCTAGGAGCACGTAGTGCGGAGCGACCAGAAAGCCGATATGTCATCTCAGACTGACGGACAAAAATAAGAAGGGAGCGCGCAGCCGCTCATGAAAATACGTACAAAATTACTTATCACATTTCTGACGATCACAGTGGTACCGATCTTTTTGATCTATATCTCGATTTTAGGACTCAGTTCCTATCAGAACCGGGTGTTCCGGGAGACCTACGACGTTGGCCAGGTGGATCTCTCCGCCGGCGCGTCGATCCGGGTATTCAGCCACCTGACTGAGAGCATTCAGAAGGAGATCGAAGAAAAGATCGCGAAGGATCCGGAGATTTTCACGGACCAGTCGTATCTGGGCGACTTGAACGCCCGGATGACTGAAAAACACTCCTTTCTGATGGTGACGAAGGATGGAAAACTGATCTATATAGGAAACGACGAGACAGCATCGAGCCTGGAGAGAGAGATATCGGACTATGCGGAGATCAATGACTCTGATTCCTGGGGCAATTATCTGGATAAAAATACGGAACATCTGATCAAACAGAGAGAATTTGAACTGGCAGATGGGAGCCGGATCGCGGTCTACCTTGTGACAAACGTTGTGGATGTGATCCCGGAGGTAAAATCCCTGATCACAGAGATGTTCTTCAGCAGTGTGCTGATCCTTTTTATCACAGGCGGTATGCTGACAGCCTGGGTCTATCGGTCGATCTTATGGCCGATCGGAAAGCTTCAGGAGGCAACGAAACAGATCCGCGACGGAAATCTGGACTTCACTCTCGATGTGGAGGACGATGATGAAATCGGGCAGCTCTGCCAGAACTTCGAGGAAATGAGGATCCGTCTGAAAGAATCGACGGAAGAAAAGATCCAGTATGATAAGGAGAGCAAGGAGCTGATCAGCAACATCTCCCACGATTTAAAGACCCCGATCACAGCCATCAAGGGCTACGCGGAAGGTCTTATGGAAGGCGTTGCGTCCTCGCCGGAGAAGCGGGATAAATATATCCGGACGATCTACAACAAGGCGAACGATATGGACCGTCTGATCAACGAGCTGACATTCTACTCAAAGATCGACACAAATAAGATCCCGTATACCTTCTCGAAGATCAATGTGTCAAACTACTTCCGCGACTGTGTGGAGGAAGTAGGACTGGAACTCGAGGCGAGAGGAATCGAGCTTGGCTATTTTAACTTTGTGGATGAGGACGTGATGGTGATCGCCGACGCGGAGCAGATGAAGCGCGTCATCAACAACATCATCGGAAATTCCTTAAAATACATGGATAAAAAGAATGGAATCATCAATATCCGGATCCTGGATGTGGGTGACTTTGTCCAGGTGGAGATCGAGGACAACGGAAAAGGCATCGGACAGAAAGAGCTTCCGTATATTTTCGACCGTTTCTACCGGACGGATTCCTCGAGAAATTCCAGCAAGGGCGGAAGCGGCATCGGCCTTTCCATCGTAAAGAAGATCATTGAGGACCATGGAGGAAAGATCTGGGCCACCAGCAAGCTGGGAATCGGAACAGAGATCCACTTTGTACTCAGAAAGACCGCGGGGGACGCGCAGCAGTAAAATATAATACCCATAACAGGAGGAACTTATATGAGCAAAATTCTGATCGTAGAAGATGAGGAGAGTATTGCAGAACTCGAAAAGGATTATCTGGAACTGTCCGGTTTCGAGGTTGAGATAGAAAATGACGGAGAAGCCGGTTTAAAGCGGGCGATTTCGGAGGAGTTCGACCTCTTTATCCTGGATCTTATGCTGCCGGGAGTGGACGGATTTGAGATCTGTAAGAAGATCCGAGAGACGAAAAACACACCGGTGATCATGATCTCCGCAAAGAAAGACGATATCGATAAGATCCGCGGCCTTGGTCTCGGTGCTGACGACTATATTACAAAGCCGTTCAGCCCGAGCGAGATGGTGGCGAGAGTCAAGGCCCACCTGTCCCGCTACGAGAGACTCATCGGAAGCGGAACCCAGGTGAACGATATCATCGAGATCCGCGGTTTAAAAATCGATAAGACAGCCCGCCGCGTCTATGTAAACGGCGAGGAGAAGAACTTTACGACAAAAGAATTTGACCTTTTGGCGTTCTTAGCCCAGAACCCGAACCACGTCTTCACGAAGGAAGAGCTGTTTTCCAAGATCTGGGACATGGAATCCATCGGTGATATTGCGACCGTTACAGTCCACATCAAGAAGATCCGCGAGAAGATCGAGATGAATACCGCGAAACCCCAGTATATCGAGACGATCTGGGGTGTCGGATACCGGTTCAAGGTATAAGGCAGGGAGAAAGGGAAGATGGACAGAAAAAAACTTTTGGAGGAGACAGAGCTTTTCGTCCTGGACATGGACGGAACCTTCTATCTGGACACGCAGATCCTGGACGGATCCCTGGAATTTTTAAGACAGGTGGAACGTCTCGGAAAGCGGTATGTATTTTTTACAAATAATTCCTCGAAATCTCCGAGGACCTATATTGATAAGCTGGCGAAAATGGACTGCCATATCCGCCGGGATCAGATCATTACATCCGGCGATGTGATGATCGAATATCTGAAAATGTATTATCCGGGAAAAAGGGTTTACTTAGTTGGAACCCCGGACCTGGAGGAAAATTTCCGGGAGAACGGCATTCTCCTCACAAAGAATATGCCGGATGTTGTGGTCATCGGATTTGATATGACTCTGACCTACGAGAAGTTAGAGAGGGCCTGTACCTACATCCGGAGTGGGGCAGTATTCCTGGCAACACATCTGGATATCAACTGTCCGACGCGGGCTGGATTTATCCCGGATTGTGGTGCTATGTGCGCGGCAATCTCACTGTCTACGGGAAAGCAGCCGAAGTATGTGGGAAAACCATTTAAGGAAACTGTGGATATGGTGCTGACACTCACGGGAAGCGAGCGGGAGAAGATATCCTTTGTGGGAGACCGTCTCTATACCGATGTGAAGACCGGCGTGGCAAATGGAGCCCACGGGATTCTGGTGCTCTCCGGGGAGACGAAGGCCGGTGATCTGGAGAACGCTGACACGGTGCCGGATGCTGTGTTTACAGGATTAAAAGAGATGGCGGAAATTATGGCAGAGATGCCGGGAAAATAGAAACCGAAAGCTAAGAGTAATAGGCACATCCTGATGTTTGGGGTGTGCCTTTGCTGCGGGGAGAAAAATCCTGATAAAGTGTTACAGAGAACATACGGTTGTTTGCGCTTGACATTCAGCGGATATAAGTTTAAACTTGAATTATGTGAATTTTCTGCAAAAATAAAGCAAAATGCAAAGAAACGAAACAGTTTCAGCGGGACGTGAAGAATGACAGAAGTCTGGAACTGAAAATTAAGACAAAGGAAGACAACGCTTATGAAGTACAAATTGAGATTTGCTGCCTTTTTCACTGCCATGATCGTATTTAACCTGGCAGCCAACTTTGCCCACCCGGTCACACCGACGGTAATTCAGGAGCTGCAGCTCCACGACTACATGTTTGGAGTGGCGTTAGCAGTTATGCTGATCACAAACTTCCTGTTATCTCCGTTCTGGGGTAAGATCAATAACTATATTTCTTCAAGGCTTTCCTTATTGATCTGCTGTCTGGGATACGGTGTGGCCCAGGTATGGTTTGCCTACGCTACGACGGAACTCATGATCATTCTCGCGAGAATGTTCGCGGGACTCTTCACCGGCGGTATCTTTGTAAGCTTTCTGACCTATATCGTAAACAAGTCAGACCCGGAAGACCAGGGGAAATACCTGACATACAGTGCAACGATCAAGAGCGTGGCCAGCGCTTTCGGCTACATGATAGGCGGATTTTTGGGCGAGTTTTCCGTGCGTCTGGCGTTCTTAGTCCAGGCGGGAACCCTGATCGCGGTGGCAATTGCTTTCTTCCTTATCTGTGAACCGGACAGCACGGCGAATTTAAAGGATATTCCGGCAAAGCAGCTCATGAAGGAAGCGAACCCATTCCAGGCGTTCATCGACAGCAGGAATTTCATGTGCATGGCTTTCGTGTTCCTGTTTGCGATCAACATCTTTATCAACTTCGGAAATACCGGTTTCGACCAGGCTTTTAACTACTACTTAAAGGCACAGCTGGGCCTGACTTCCTCCTACAACGGAATCATCAAGGCGGGCGTCGGTTTCGTATCCTTTATCGCGAACATGAGCCTCTGTATCTGGATCATCAAGAAGACGAACGTCAAAAAGTCTATGGTGGTTCTCACAGCGTTCTGTGCGCTGGCTTCCATCGGAACATTGATATCCGTGAAGATCGGAATCTTCATCCTGTTCAGTATCCTTGTTTACGCTGGCTATTCCGTCAGCGTCCCGGTTCTCCAGAACATGGTGGCAGACCAGGCATCGCCGGAGCAGAAGAACCTCGTCATGGGATTCTTCAACGCGACCCAGTCATTGGGAAGTATTGCGGGTTCCCTGACAGCGGGATTTATCTACTCTGTGAATGCGAAGCTTCCGTTTGCCTGCACCTTCGTGATCTACTCGGTGGGCGTTGCGGCGGCGTTTGGATATCTGTGCTACCACAAAAAAGAGGCTTGATACTGGTTTAAATTAACATACACCCCGGAAGGGCGTGGTACTTAAAAAAGTACCTGCCCTTCCGTTTTTTTAGACATCGTCGCTTGACTTTTTCCTCCCTATGTTATAAGATATTTTACATTTGCACCCTGTATGGCTTGAAATATTAACGAGCCGTCAGTATTGTATATAGAATTCTGTGACCGGTATAGAGATCTGGGAGTCCGTAGGAGTCGTCGAATGAATGTATCCTGGCATGGAATCGTTATGCAGACAACATAGAAAGGATATTGAATGGAAACAATCAGATTTGACGAACTTAATTTAGACCCGCGGATCCTCCGCGCAGTTACAGATATGGGATTTGAGGCGGCGTCCCCGATCCAGGCCCAGGCGATCCCGGTTGAGATGGAAGGCCATGACATGATCGGCCAGGCGCAGACCGGAACCGGTAAGACCGCAGCTTTTGGAATTCCGCTTCTCATGAAGATGGACCCGGAAAACAGAAAGACACAGGCAATGATCCTCTGCCCGACGAGAGAACTTGCGATCCAGGTAGCGGAAGAGCTTCGCCGCCTTGCGAAATACATGTCCGGGATCAAGATCCTCCCGGTCTACGGCGGACAGGAGATCGTAAAACAGATCCGCTCCTTAAAGGGCGGTGTCCAGATCATCGTTGGAACCCCGGGACGTGTGATGGATCATATGAGAAGAAAGACGATCCGCACCGACGCGATCCACACGGTGGTTCTCGATGAGGCGGACGAGATGCTGAACATGGGATTCCTCGAGGACATGGAGACGATCCTCGGTGAACTTCCTGAGGAGCGCCAGACCGTAATGTTCTCCGCGACAATGCCTCACGCGATCGCCCAGATCGCCCAGAAGTTCCAGAAGGACCCGAAGATGGTTCAGGTCGTAAAGAAGGAACTGACGGTTCCGAAGGTGACCCAGTATTATTATGAAGTAAAACCGAGAAACAAAGTGGAAGTTATGTGTCGTCTGCTGGATCTCTATTCCCCGAAGCTCTCCGTTGCGTTCTGCAACACGAAAAAGCAGGTGGATGAGCTGGTGCAGGCACTCCAGGGCCGCGGATACTTTGCGGAAGGTCTTCACGGAGACTTAAAGCAGGAGCAGCGTGACCGTGTAATGGGAAGCTTCCGAAATGGCGCTACCGAGATCCTTGTTGCGACGGACGTTGCGGCGAGAGGTATCGACGTTGACGATGTGGAAGCCGTATTTAACTACGATATTCCGCAGGATGACGAGTACTATGTACACCGTATCGGACGTACCGGACGTGCCGGAAGAGAAGGACGCGCATTCAGCCTTGCGGTGGGAAGCGAGGTCTACAAGCTCCGCGACATCCAGAGATTCTGCAAGACAAAAATCGTTCCGCAGCCGATCCCGTCCTTAGATGATGTGACTGCGATCAAGGCAGAGAAGATCTTAGATGATGTTCAGCAGCATATCGGTGACGACAGCAATTTAGAGCGCATGACAGATATTATCGAGAAGCGTCTTCTTGCTGAGGATTACACTTCCTTAGAGCTTGCGGCAGCGTTTCTGAAGATGGCCATGGGCGACGATTACGAGGACATCGCGGATGAGGGAAGACCGCTCCGTGACCTTGACGATCTCGACCGACGCGGCGGAAGAAATGACCGCGGAAGAAACGGACGCAGACGCCAGAGAGGCGATGATGAGGAGTACATGGACAGAAAGAACGCCAGAGGCGGCATGACAAGACTGTTCATCAACCTCGGAAAGAACCAGAACGTGAAGCCGGGCGATATCTTAGGAGCCATCGCCGGTGAATCCGGAATCCCGGGCCGTCTCGTCGGAAGTATCGATATGTATGACAAATATACCTTCGTGGAAGTTCCGAAGGAGCAGGCTGATATCGTTATGGACGCAATGAACCATGTGAAGATCAAAGGTAAGAGCGTGCATGTGGAGAAGGCGAACCGGAGATAAGGGCAGTATTGCTGTAAAATATGATGTTGGGGTCAAAAGCTTTTGACCCCTCTGATACCGAATTGCTCTGCACTGCGTGCTCCCGCAATTCTCAAAAACATTCGTAATTCGCTCATTTTTCTTTGAAAAATGGCTACTTACTCATGTTTTTGGCGGGTCCCAAGGTCAAAAATTCTCCTGCAAGCAAGCTTGCGTCGAACTTCTGACCTTTTGACCCTGGTATCATAAAATGTGGAACTATAGAAATCAAAAACGGGAACCAGGCAGAGTTTGTTTCTGCCGGATTCCCGTTTCCTTTCATATATTACTGTGATTTAACTTCCTTCCAGAGTGCATTATAGAGATCATCCGCCTCGGTTCCAAGATAACTGTAGACCTCAGAATTCTCCAGCTCATCTGTATCCGGGAATACAGATTTATTTTCCTGATATTCCGGATCCAGGATCTCGAACGCTGCCTTGTTCGGGGTTGCGTAGGTGATGTACTCGAAGTTCTTCACCGCGATATCCGGGCGGCAGAGGAAGTTGATCCACTTCTCCGCGTTCTCCTTATTCTTCGCGTTGTCCGGGATGACCCAGGAATCGATCCACAGGTTTGTTCCCTCTTTAGGAAGAACGTACTCAAGATCATAATCGAGATCCAGTGTCTCCGCCTCTTCCTGGAGGTATAACAGCTCACCGGAGTAGATAACACCTACCGCCGCCTCGCCGTTTAACATCTTATCGCGGACCTGGTCCACAACATATGCCTGTACTAACGGCTTCTGCGCCAGGAGAAGTTTCTTCGCCTCCTCCAGCTCTCCCACGTCTGTGGTGTTCATGGAATATCCAAGTTCCTTTAATGCAACCATAAACGCGTCGCGGACGCTGTCCTGCATCAGGATCTCGCCCTTTAATCTTTCATCCCAGAGATCCGACCACTTTGTCGGCGCCGGGACTCCAAGCTCTTCCAGCTTCTGGACATTGTAGATAATTCCGACCGTTCCCCATGTATACGGGACAGAATAGCGGTTCTCCGGATCAAACGCCTTTGATTTTTCAAGGTAGACCGGATCGATATTCGCAATATTCGGCACATTCTCAAAGTTGATTTCGGCGAGAAGTCCGTTCTCCACCATCTTCTGGATCATGTAGTCCGACGGACATACCGCGTCGTAGCTGACTGCTCCTGCCTCGATGACCGGATACATCTCCTCGTTTGTCTCAAAGAGGTCATACGTCACATGAATTCCGGTCTCTGCCTCAAACTCATCGATAACACTCTCATCAATATACTCCCCCCAGTTGTAAACATAGAGTTCGTTGGAGTGGGATGACGTAAAGTGAAGATAGCTTGTATAGCAGACGCTTCCCACGATCAGGAAGGACGCCAGCACGATGGCTGTCTTTCCGTTCCACAACGGCTTCTTTCCTTTATCCGGCACCGTGTTCGGTCCGAAGTTTCCGGCTCCTGCTTTCGTCTGTGGTTTTGCCGGGGCAAAGTTCGTGATGAGAAGCAGCGCGAGGATCGTCACGAAGATCACGGTGGACAGGGCGTACATGGACGGCTTGATGCCGCGGCGCACCTCACTGTAGATCAGGGTGGAAAGTGTATTGATCCCGGCGCCCCTCGTAAAGTGGGTGATGATAAAGTCGTCGAGAGACATCGTAAACGCCATCAAAAAGCCCGATAACACACCCGGCATAATATCCGGGAACACTACCTTGAAAAATGCCTGTAACGGACCGGCGCCCAGGTCCATGGCCGCCTCGTAGGTGTTCCGGCTTGTCTGCTTAAGCTTCGGCATGACGCTCAGCATCACATAGGGCACGTTGAAGGTGATATGGGCGAACAGGATTGTCTTGAAGCCCAGGGAGATCCCGAAGGCGATGAACATCAGCATCAGGGAGATCCCTGTCACGATATCGGAGTTTAGCATCGGGATATTGTTGAGTCCCATGCAGATCGTCCGCGGAAGCTTCTTCATCGCGGAGAGTCCGATGGCCGCCGCTGTTCCGAGGATCGTTGCGATAAGCGCCGACAGGAACGCGATCAGTAACGTATTATAGAGGGCATCCATGATCGTGGCGCTCTCAAACATCTGTGTGTACCATTTTAAGGTGAAGCCGCCCCACTGGGATCTCGATTTCGAGCTGTTGAAGGACAGGACCATCATGACGAGGATCGGCGCGTACAGAAAGACCAGTACCAGCACCAGATAGAAATCCTCAATAAATTTCTTAAATCTTTCTCCTGCGGTTTTCATCAGAATGCAGATCCCTCCCCATCCTTATCGTATTTTGCGATCATGGTCATGCTGAGAAGGATGAATACCATGAGCACGATGGAAAGTCCGGCACCGAGGTTCCAGTTGCTTCCCTTTGTGAATTCCTGCTCGATGACGTTTCCAATGAGCAGGATCTTGCTGCCGCCCAGGAGGTTCGAGATCACGAAGGTGGTGAGTGCCGGTACGAATACCATCGTGATCCCGCTGACGATTCCAGGAACGCTTAGTGGAAGCAGGATCTTTGTGAGCGTCTGGTAGTTGTCCGCGCCCAGGTCCCTGGCCGCGTTGATCACGTTGTCATCGATCTTCGCAAGGGTATTGTAGATCGGCAGTACCATAAACGGCAGGAAGTTGTAGACCATGCCGAGGATGATGGCCGCCGGTGTGTTGATGATCGCAATGTTCGGCAGATGCAGCATTGTGAGGAAGGTGTTGATCACGCCGTTCTTCTCGAGGAGTGTCTGCCATGCCATGGTTCTTAAGAGAAAGTTCATCCACATCGGGAGAATGAAGATGAATACCACGAAGCTGCCTTTTCCGATATGGCGTTTTCTTAAGATCAGCGCCAGCGGATACGCCAGAAGGAGGCAGATCACGGTGCTGACTCCCGCGAGCGCCAGGGAGAGCCAGAGGGCCTTCAGATGCTCAGAGGAACCGATGGCCAGGATGTTTGCCAGGGTGAATGCCCCGCTGCGGTCCGTCAATCCATAGTAGAATACCATGAGCAGAGGGATCACCGTAAATCCTGCCATCCATATCATATAAGGATAAGCCAGAAATCTGGATGCTTTTCTATTCATTGACTCCCACGGCCTCCTCGTCCTCGGACTCCGGCTTGTTCATGATCTGGATATCGAAGGGATCCACATGAATGCCGACCTTCTGTCCGACCGGGAACATGTCCGTGCTGTGGACCAGCCACTCGTAGCCGTCCGGGGTTGTAACCTCCATCTCGTAGTGGACGCCCTTGAAGATCAGGTGCGTGACAACGCCCTGAAGCGTGCCGTTCTCCGGTTTCACAAGGTCGATGTCCTCCGGGCGGATCACGACGTCCACAGGTTTATTGTTTCCGAATCCCTTATCCACGCAGGCAAACTTCGCGCCGAAGATCTCAACAAGCTCATCGTGGATCATCGTACCACCCACGATATTGCTCTCGCCGATAAAGTCCGCGACGAAGGCGTTCTCCGGCTCGTTGTAGATCTGCTCCGGGGTCCCCATCTGCTGGATATAGCCCTGGTTCATGACGACGATGGTGTCAGACATGGTCAGTGCCTCTTCCTGGTCATGGGTGACGTAGATAAAGGTGATTCCCAGCTCATTCTTCAGCCGGATCAGCTCGTACTGCATGTCCTGGCGGAGCTTTAAGTCGAGGGCACCGAGCG
>ERZ780144.3803-NODE-3803-length-10355-cov-2.877476_pt1 | contig 10355 bp, 10 predicted proteins | sample MGYA00511380_ERZ780144 | MGnify/ENA primary metagenome ERZ780144 (study PRJEB29588, sample SAMEA1965858) | human gut metagenome | biome: human gut; feature: human-associated habitat; material: faeces | place: Denmark | collected 2008/2010 ... | reverse complement strand
ATGAAACCGGAGGAATTTTTCGAGACGGCGGACAAGCTGGCGGAGAGTGCGGCGGAGTTTGAGACCTTCGAGGCATGGAAGGAACATGCGGCACGGTACGAGGAAGAGTTGAAAAAGCAGAGTCTCGAAGAGACCAAGGAAACGAAAGACCGGGTGACACTGTCCACGATGCACAGTGCGAAGGGGCTGGAATATTGTTAATTTTTATTTATACAATGGTTATTGATAAGATTTTAGTAATGGGTGCTCAAAAAATCGAAGTTAAAATCATTTCTTCAAAATATGAAGAAATTAGAAAGGCTATTTTAACGAATGTCGATCGTGGAGTAACAATGCTTCATGGACAAACAGGCTATTTATTAGAAAATACAGAAGTTTTAATTAATGTTATTTCGACAAGAGAACTTGTTCAAGTTGAAAGAATTGTAAAATCTATTGATGAAGATGCGTTTATGATTATTTCAAATGTTCATGAAGTTCAAGGTAGAGGCTTTAACTTGGAAAAGGAATATATTGAAAAATAAGATGTTTCATTTAGCTTTGTATTTTGATGAAAAAACAAATCAAAAGTTTTCTTTTTTAAATAAAAAAGTCGAAAAAGAACTACATCAAAATTATTTAGAAAATCATCATATCCCTTTTCATCTAACAATTGTGACTTATAAAGAAATAGAGGAAAAGAAATTTATTGAACAGGCAAATCAGCTTTTTGAAAAAGAAAGTAGTCAAGAGCTCTATTTTGTTTCGTTAGGTTGTTTTCAAAAATCGACGCTTTATTTATTACCTGTATATAATGAATTTTTAAATCAACTAATTTTAAAAATCTATCAAACTTTTGATGAATATGTATCTATTTCACAAAAAAATCGTTATTTACCGTACCACTTTGTACCTCATGTTTCTATAAGTAGAAAGTTAAATGAACAACAAACCAATCAAGCGTTCAAGATATTGAATCATTATTTTGAACCTTTTTATGGAAAAGTCATACAGGTTGCATTAGTAAAGACAAATCCGTATCAGGAAATAAAGATATGGAATCTATAATGCTTACAAGGCATGATAGAAGCTAAAAAAGAAGCATTTTACACAAAATGTTTCTTTTTTTATAATAAAGACAAGGGGAGAAATGAAAATGTTTTCAAATAAAGAATTAAGAAGTATGATCATTACTTTGTTTTTTGAACAATTACTGGTTATGCTTGTTGGAATTGTTGATACTTTTGTTGTAAGTAGCTGCGGGGAAGCGGCTGTTTCGGGAGTATCACTAGTTAACCAATTTAATACAATTTTTATTTATTTATTTACAGCACTTGCTTCAGGAGGAGCAATCGTTGTCAGTCAATATATTGGTAATAAAGATGAAAAAAGAACGATTTTATCATCAAGTCAGTTATTGATGTTTTCCATTGTTTTTTCAATTATTTTATCAATTCTTGTATTGATTTTTAATAAACAACTTTTAGGATTACTATTTGGTAAAGTTGAATCAGATGTTATGAAGGCGTGTGTAACTTATTTACGTATTTCAGCATATTCTTATCCAGCACTTGCTATTTATAATGCAGGTGCGGCTTTATATCGTTCAATGGCTAAAACCAAAGTAACAATGTATATTTCATTTGCTGCAAATATTATCAACGTTGTAGGAAATATCATTGGTGTTTATGTTTTAAAAGCAGGAGTTGCAGGGGTTGCGTATCCTTCACTTATTTCACGTGTTTTTTCAGCAATCATTATCACAGTTTTATGTTTTAATAAAAAATTGGAAGCTTACTATGATTCAAAAGATATCTTTAAATTTGATGGAAAGATGCTCAAACGTATTTTAAATATTACGATTCCTAATGGGGTCGAAAATGGAATTTTCCAACTTGTTAAAGTGGCTTTAAGTTCAATTGTGGCGATGTTTGGAACCTATCAAATTGCAGCTAATGGGGTTGCACAAAGTATTTGGTCATTAGCGGCACTTGTGGGTTCAGCAATGGGACCAGTCTTTATTATCGTTATTGGACAATGCATGGGTGCAAAAGATGTGGATCAAGCAAAATTCTATTTTTCAAAACTTATTAAATGGTCGCTTGTTTTTTCGATTGTATGGAATGTGCTTGTTTTAGCAATTACACCATTTGTCCTACAATTTTATAATCTTGCAGATGAAACAAAACATTTGATTATTACTCTTGTTATTATTCATAATACTGCCAATACGGTAGTTTTCCCGCTTTCTGGACCTTTATCTCAAGGATTAAGAGCAACTGGAGATGTCAAATTTACGATGATTGTTTCTATTGCTTCAACTGTTGGTGGAAGACTTGTCTTATCTATTATTCTTGCTTTAGGACTTCATTTAGGTGTTATTGGTATTGCCCTTGCGATGTGTGGAGATTGGACAATTCGAGCAATTATTTTCTATTATCGTTATAAATCAAATGCTTGGACAGAATTTGAAGTTATTTAAAAACAGGATTTTATGGTATAATGCTTTCAAACTAAGAAAGGAGTATTTTTATGGCAATTGATATTAAAGAAATACTTGCAAATGGTTTGTTAGACTTATGCCACAAAAAAGACTTATCTCAAATAACAGTTAAAGATCTCCTAGAAACAACAGGAGTTAGTAGACAAACATTTTATAATCATTTCTTAGATAAAAATGATTTAATTCAATATATTTACAATTATAAAATTATCAATCGTTTTAATGGGCAAAATACAAATCTTGATTTCTATGAATCACTTATCGAATCTTTTGAACATATGAAACAATATCAAACCTTTTTAAAACAGGCTTGCTTAATGGATGGACAAAATTGTTTAAAAGAATACATTTCTAAACATTGTGAGGAATTTGATTTAAAATGGCATCAACAACTTTATGGTGAAGAACCAATGCCAGACGCCTTAAAATTTGCAACGATATATCATGCGAATGCTTCAAGTGCAATGACTTTGTCATGGATTTTGTCGGATATGAAAGTCCCTGTGGAAGAAATGGTAAAAATGATTACCCAAATGCGAGGGATTGGAATGGATGATTTATTTCAAGGAAGTGATTGTACAACAAATCCTTATAAAATTGACAAATAGTCTTTTTTGTCAATTTGTTGACAGAGTAATTTAATTATAAATTACTCTTTTTTTTTAGCGTGTTACAATAAGAGTGAAAGAAGGGAAATGTATGAAAAAGACACTTTATTTAATGAGACATGGACAAACCTTGTTTAATTTACAACATAAGATTCAAGGATGGTGTGATTCTCCACTTACAGAATTAGGAATCAAACAAGCAAAAGTTGCGGGAAAATGGTTTAAAGATCACGATATTACTTTTGATCATGCTTATTCAAGTACGAGTGAAAGATGTTGTGATACATTAGAACTTGTGACAGATATACCTTATGTACGTACTAAAGGTTTAAAAGAAAACTATTATGGAGAGTTAGAAGGAGAAAGTGAAAGATTAAATTCTCATTTAACACCTAAAGATTGTGAAACATTCTATTTACAATATAAAGGAGAATCTTCTAATACGACAAGAGACCGTATGGTAAAAACTTTAACAGAAATTATGAATAAAGAAGACCATCATAGTGTTTTAGCCGTGAGTCACAGTGGGGCTTGTTTTAACTTTTTAAGAGCTTTCCAAGATCCTATGGAAGAATTAAAAAAAGGATTTGGAAACTGTTGTATTTTTATTTATGAATTCGATAATGGAACATTTACATTAAAAGATGTAATTAGACATCAAATCTAGGAGGAAATATGGAATACGTTAATTTAGGTAATACAGATATTAAAGTTTCAAAAGTATGTTTAGGATGTATGGGCTTTGGTGAGCCACAAGCAGGAATGCATTCTTGGACACTTCCTTATGAAGAATCCCAAAAAATCATTAAACATGCCCTTGATCAAGGAATCAACTTTTTTGATACAGCAATGGGTTATCAAGGTGGAACATCAGAAGAATATTTAGGACGTGCAATTAAAGAATTTTCAAAAAGAGAAGATGTTGTTATTGCGACTAAATTTATGCCACGTAGCCAAGTACAAATTGACCAAGGAGTCAGTGCTCGAGAACATATTGAAACATGTTTAAATAATAGTCTAAAAAGATTACAAATGGATTATGTAGATCTTTATATTCTTCATCGATGGGACAATGTAACACCCATTAAAGAAACAATGGAAATCTTAAATGATCTTGTTAAATCAAAAAAAGTAAGAGCCATTGGTGTTTCTAACTGTTTTGCTTGGCAAATTGCTAGAGCTAATGAAATTGCCAAAAACAATGGATGGGCAACTTTCCAATCAATTCAAGGACATTACAATCTTATTTTTAGAGAAGAAGAAAGAGAAATGAAACCTTATTGTGATTTAATGGGAGTTTCGATGACACCATACAGTTCACTTGCTTCTGGAAGACTTTCAAGACATCCAGGAGAAACATCTAAAAGATTAAAAGAAGATGTTTATGCTAAAGGAAAATATGATGAAAGAGAAAAAGAAGATCTTGTTATCATTCAAAGAGTTGAAGAACTTGCCAAAAAAAGAAATTGTTCAATGTCAGAAATTTCTTTAGCTTGGTTGATGTCTAAAGTAACTTCACCCGTTGTTGGTGCAACTAAATTAAGTCATATTGATACAGCTTGTAAGGCTTGTGATTTAAAATTAACAGTTGAGGAAATGAAATATTTAGAAGAATGTTATAAACCACATCCATTAGTGGGTGTCATGAAAGAAAATAATCAATAAAAACAAGAAAGATTCTTTTCTTGTTTTTTATTTTTTGTTATATTATAAAAGATGAACAAGAAAGAGAGTAGATAATATGGGTATTGTAGTAATTGGAGCAGTTTTTGTAGATATTAAAGGATTTCCACTAGATGCATATATTCCAACTGGAAGAAATGCAGGACATATTAAATATATTCATGGTGGTGTAAGCAGAAATGTGGTAGAAGATATAGCAAACATTGAATTACGTCCAACATTTTTATCAATTGTTGATGATAGTGCTTTGGGAGAAGATGTTATTCGTAAATTACAAAGACATAAAGTTAATACAGAATATGTTCAAAAAATTCCTGAGGGAATGGGAACATGGCTAGCTGTATTTGATAATGATGGTGATTTGGCAGGTTCTATTTCTCAACGTCCAAATTTAATGCCAATTTTGGGTTTAATCAATGAAAAGGGCGATGAAATATTCAAAGATTGTGATTCAATTGTTTTAGAAGCTGATATTGATCCTGAAATTATAAAAGCTGTTTTAGATTATTCAAAAAAATATAACAAAAAAGTATTTGGTGTTATTTCGAATATGACACTTGCAGTTGAAAGAAGAGACTTATTACAACAATTTGATTGTTTGGTATGCAATGAATTAGAGGCAGGTATTTTCTTTGCTGAAAATTATAGTAAAAAAAGTCCAAAAGATTTATGTGAAATCATTTATCAAAAAGTTTCTGCAGGAGCTATTAAATCAATGGTTGTTACAATGGGAAGCAAAGGAAGTATTTATGCCGATCATTTAGGAAATAAAGGAATCTGTCCTGCTAAAAAAGTAACTGTTAGAGATACAACAGGTGCTGGTGATGCTTTTTGTGCAGGGTTAACAATAGGACTTACTTATAGAAAAGAACTTTCTGATGCAGTTGAAATTGGAACAAAATTAGCAGCTTCTGTTATTACATCATCAGAAAATGTATGTCCACGTTTTTTACCACGTGAATTGGGATTGGATATGGATGTATCTGATTGTTAAAAATATCCTAATCCTCTAGGATATTTTTTTTGACAGTCTATAAATAAAGTTATAGAATATGTGCAAGTAGGTGAATTTTATGGATTTAAAGAAAATAAAAATAACAAAACAAGCTAAAATATGTTTGAGTCTCCTTATAGCCATTATCATGCTTCTTTTTATCATTATTATTTTGTATAATGATAAATTCTATCCAAATACCTCAATAGGTGGAATAGATGTTTCAAATATGACTTTGTCAGAAGCTAAAAATGCTGTTCAAACGGATTTGAAAAATCATGTTCTTGTTATCAAAGGCAGAAATAATGCAAAATATGAATTAAGAGGCGCGGATATTGATTTGAATGCTAATTATGAAAAACAAGTAGAAGATTGCTTTAAAAAGACACATGGATTATTTTCGTTTTATAAAATAATTTCAGGTGAAGATTTTGATGTAAATTTTGATATTTCTTATAATAAAGAGGCCTTTAAAAATAATCTTTCTCAATCATTTTTAATAACAGGAGATAATTATAAAATTACAGCACCAGTAGATGCACATGTGGAATATGATAAGACTGCTAAAAGTGGTAAAGTTATTAAAGAAAAACAAGGAAATCAATTAGATCAAGATAAGTTTTATAGTTATGTTGAAAAGTCTATTCAACAATTAAAGACAAAAGTCAATTTAGATAAGGCAAATGTTTATTTAAAACCAAAATATGTACAAACTGATAAAGAGGTACTAAATGAGCTAAGCCAGTACAATAATTACTTATGTCGTTGGGTTCGTTTTGATATGGGTGAAAAACACTATGAAACAATTTCCCCTAAAGAAATTAAAGATTGGATAGTTATTGGTGATGATGCTTCTGTTTCAATTGATCAAGAAAAAATGGCACAATGGGTTGAAAAATTCTGTTTGAAATACAAAACAGTAGGAAAAACAAGAAAATTCAAGTCACATACTGGTGAAGTATTAGAAGTATCTGGTGGAGATTATGGATGGCAAATTGATTATAGTCAAACTGTTGATCAAGTTTATAAAGCGTTGACAGAAAATAATACGCAAAGTGATGTAGATGCATATGTAAAAAATAAAAGTAATACAAACAAGAAAAAATTACTTAAGAAGTTAGAACCTATTTATAAAAATAAAGCTTACAAAATGAACTTTGAAAATCCAACAGAAGATTATAATACTCAAACATATAGCGAAGTGGATATTTCAGAGCAAATGGTTTATGCCTTCCAAAATGGACAAGTTGTTTATAGTGCAAAATGTGTAACAGGACTTCCAAGTGATGCAACACGTTCTACTAAAACAGGATGCTGGTATATAAAAGATAAAAAACTCGAATATACTTTAACAGGTGCGGATTATACAACACCAACTAAATATTGGGTTCGTATTACATGGACTGGAACAGGATATCATTATATGAATCGAAGTGATTGGGATAAATGGTCGCCTGAATTATATAAAACAAGAGGTTCTCATGGATGTGTTAATTTACAATTAGAAGATGTTAAAAATATTTACAATCTTGTTTCTATGAGAGACATGGTATTTATACATGATTAGAAACCATCGAAAGATGGTTTTTTAATTTGCAAATGAATTGCATATTTATTGACATAATAAAAGAGGAATGCTAGAATCTAGTAAAATGCAAATGAATTGCAAATTAGAGGTGGTAATATGCGTTATAAAACGAAAACTTTTCAATTGATTGAAAATTACTTGAAAACGTGTTGTGATAAATGCTTTCGAGCACATGATGTTTACGATTATATCGTAGCAAATGAAATGAAAGTAAATATCTCAACTGTTTATAGGAATTTAGAACAGTTTGTTGATGCAGGACAATTAATTAAATATAAACCGGGGAATAATGATGTTTGGATGTATCGTCTCAATCAACAGTTTAGACAATGTCATGAACATCTTCATTTACAATGTAAAGAATGTGGAAAAATTATTCATATAAAAAAAGAATCGATGGATTCTATCATCACAATGCTAGAAAAAGATTATAAATTCTTTTTAGACTGTGATATTTCTACTATTGGTGGTTTATGCAAAACATGTATGATGAAAAAGGAGTTAAAATGAACAAATTATTAAAATACACATTTATGTTATTATGCTGTTTTTTGCTGATGGGATGTTTACCTTTAGATAAAGAAACAGATAAAAAAAGTATTGTTTGTACAACGTATGCCCAATATAATTGGTTACAAGAAATTATTGGGGAGAATAATTCAACATTTGAACTTACTTTACTTATTAAAGATGGAGCTGATTTACATAGTTATCAGCCAACAATTCAAGATTTAGCAAAGGTATCATCTGCTGACTTATTTGTATATGTTGGTGGAGAATCCGAACAATGGGTAAGTGATGCGTTAAAAGAAGCAAAAAATAAAAATATGTTAGTTGTTGATATGATGGATGTTTTAAAAGAGAGAATCAAGGAAGAAGAACATGTGGAAGGAATGAAAGAAGATCACGACGAAAATGAAGATGAAAGTGAATATGATGAACATGTTTGGCTTTCACTTATGAATGCACATGAAGTGGTTCGCTATCTATCAAATGAAGTACAAAAATTAGATGATGTCCACAAAAAAACATATGAAGAAAATACGATACGCTATTTAAATGATATTGATGATTTAAATCATCAATATGAACAAGTGGTAGAAAATGCCACTACTAAAACATTACTTTTTGCAGATCGTTTTCCATTTAGATATTTACTGGATGATTATGATCTTAATTATTATGCGGCTTTTCCTGGATGTTCTGCAGATATCGAAGCAAGTTTTTATACGATTACTTTTCTAGCAAATAAAATAGATCAATTGGATTTAAAAAGTATTTTTGTTATTGATCAAACAAATTTAAAAATTGCACAAACAGTTAAAGATAATACAAAAAAGAAAAATCAAAAAATTATGTATTTAGATTCTTTACAGTCAGTTGATGATCAGAAAATCAAGGATGGTTATAGTTATTTAAAGGCAATGAAATATAATCTAAAAGTGCTTAAAAAGGCATTATAAAATAAGGAGATATTATGTCATATATAAAGGTAGAAGATTTATCATTGGGATATGATAGTGAAATTGTTTGTTCAAATATAAATTTTGAAATTAATAAAAATGACTATTTATGTATTATAGGAGAAAATGGGGCAGGGAAAAGTACCTTGATCAAGACAATTTTAGATTTAAAAGAAAAAAAAGCAGGTAAGATTTTATTTTCTGAAAATTTAAAAAAATCAGAAATAGGGTATCTTCCTCAACAAACAGTTGTTCAAAAAGATTTTCCAGCAACTGTCTATGAAGTTGTTTTATCAGGTATGTTGTCACAATTAAAATATCGCCCTTTTTATACAAAAAAAGAAAAAAAACATGCAAAACAAGAAATGGAAAAATTGGGAATTACACATTTACAAAATAAAAGTTATCGCCAGTTATCTGGTGGACAACAACAACGTGTTTTATTAGCAAGAGCTTTATGTGCTTCAGATAAAATTATATTATTAGATGAACCAGTAACTGGTTTGGATCCTCAGGTTACACAAGAATTTTATGGCTTATTAAAATCATTAAATGAACAAGGAATGACTATTGTCATGGTTTCTCATGACTTATCTGTATTAAAATATGCAACGCATGTTTTATATTTAAAGAAAAAAGTCCCCATTTTTATGGAAAAAGAAATGTTTATTGAAAGGTATGGAAAGGAGATTTATAATGACTAATTTTATTGCAACATTACAATATTATTTTTCTTATCCTTTTGTACAGTATGCTTTAATTGTTGGAGTTTTAATTGCTTTATGTTCTTCATTATTAGGAGTAACACTTGTTTTAAAACGTTTTTCATTTATTGGGGATGGTCTTTCACATGTTGCCTTTGGGGCAATGGCTGTGGCGACGGTTTTACAGTTTACATCACAAACTTTATTTATCATGATTGTTACAGTTATTGCAGCTATTTTTCTTTTAAGGACGGGGCAAAATACTAAAATAAAAGGAGATTCGGCTATTGCTATGCTATCTGTAGGGGCTTTAGCTATCGGTTATTTAGTAATGAACATTTTTTCAACTTCAGCTAATGTTTCTGGAGATGTTTGTTCAACGCTTTTTGGGTCAACAACAATTTTAACTTTGACACATTTTGAAGTAATCGTTTGTATTGTTATGTCATTGCTTGTTGTGTTGTTTTATGTTTTATTTTATAATCGAATCTTTGCAGTTACTTTTGATGAAGAATTTATGAAAGCAACGGGTAAAAAAGTAGAATTATATAATTTGATTATTGCTGTTTTAACAGCCGTTATTGTTGTTCTTGCGATGAATTTAGTAGGTTCATTATTAATTACAGCTTTACTTATTTTTCCAGCTTTGTCAGCAATGAAAATAATGAATAGTTTTAAAGGAGTCGTTATTTATTCTGCAATTTTATCAGTTATTGGAGCATTTGTAGGAATTATATTATCAATATTGTTTTCAACTCCTGTTGGAGCAACTGTTGTTTTTATTAATATTATGATCTTTATTATTAATTGGATAATTTCAATATTTAAATAAG
>ERZ780144.3793-NODE-3793-length-10388-cov-2.627407_pt1 | contig 10388 bp, 12 predicted proteins | sample MGYA00511380_ERZ780144 | MGnify/ENA primary metagenome ERZ780144 (study PRJEB29588, sample SAMEA1965858) | human gut metagenome | biome: human gut; feature: human-associated habitat; material: faeces | place: Denmark | collected 2008/2010 ... | reverse complement strand
GGCAATGATATAAAAATCGAGCGAGGCGGTGTTACCCGTCTTTATCAGTTTCTCAATTCCGATCCTCGCTTCGGTATGGTGGCTCCCGTACTACTCAAAAAAGACTCTGACACAGTCGAACTTTTTGGTACGATGATCAATATGAAGACAGGTAAATCCCGTCAACTCTATCACAACTCGCCTTTGAGTGATGTCAAGGAGACATCGCAGGTGGTATCATGTGTGCCAGGTGGTTTAAATGTGTCAAAATCAATGTTTTATATGCAGGGGGGGGTAGGACTGCAAGATGAAAATCTGTTTATGTACTGCGATGAGCGTGATATGGCGGTCCGCAGTGCTCAAAAAGGTTATCTTGAAGCCGTAACCAAAGAGGTACTCGCTTGGCATCAGCATATCAATGCCACAGGCGCACACCGCGATCCGAGAACGCAATATCTTATAGCACGTAACTATATTTATTTATCACGCAAGCATTTCTCCCGAACTGTTCAGATCAGGAATCTCATTATACATCTGATTATCCAAGTCATTCTCTTTTTCAGGGATATACGTCAACGCGAACGTAGAACGCATTTCAAATATTATCTGAAAGGCGTCGCAGCGGGCTTGAAAGGCGATATGGATAATTCATTTATGAACAGTTGACGTTTGGACAGCCGGTTGCAATGCTTGGTAAAAACATCGAAAATGTCTCAACCGTTACTAAGCATTGTAATACCGACGAAAAACCGGTACGATTGCCTGAAAAAATTTGTGGAGTTATTTCACTCAGTTTATACTTCTTCGGAGATACAGCTCGCCATTTCCGATAATTCCGACGACAATTCGGATTTTTTAGCATTCCTATCGACAGTCGATGATAAACGTATCCTTTATACCTATACGGCCGAACATATATCGGTCGGGGAAAATTCAGATCGTGCGATCCTGCTTTCGACGGGTGAATATGTCAATTTTATCGGCGATGACGATGCTGATCAACGAGAAATCATCGATGTGGCGCGTTTCATGAAGCGGTACGGCATAGAGTCGCTTAATTGTTATCGATGTAAATACGTTTGGCCCAATCTTAAAAATAAGGTTTTCAATTACGGAGGGTCGTTGACGATACGGCGGTCGGGTAAGAAACTCATAAATGTCAATATTGAATCGGAGCTTGTACATGTCCTTAGAAGCGGAGCGAGTTCGTATGGTAAATTACCTTGTGTATATAATGGTATCGTAAAACGGACGGTTCTTGATGAAATTTATTCTCGAACGGGAACTTTTTTCCCGGGACCGAGTCCGGATATGGCGAATGCCATAGCATTGTCGCTGGTGGTGAAAAAACATTGTTTTCTCGATTATCCCGTTTCATGGGCAGGGGCGTGTGTCAAAAGTGGAGGAGGAATGGGAGCGATGCACAAACATGCACTGCCGATCGAAGACGCTTCATGGCTGCCTGCCGGATGTGCTGAAAACTGGGAGACCGTGCTACCGCATTTTTGGACAGCCGCAACCGTATGGGCGGAATCGGCCATGAAAGCACTGCGGCGGATGGATCGGGAAGATTTGTTGAGATCTAAGTTTTGTGTTGAAAGCGTATATGGCCGATTCCTCGTATATTCTTTTTCAGATCGTCAACGGATACGCTCTCTTCTCAAGAACGCATCTTTGCCGAAAGTTGCAAAGGCTTATATTTCTGCGTGGTTTTCCCGATTTATGGCATTCTGGAAAAATTTGACGCTTACTACGATAGGCCGGGCCGGTTCTTTCCGGATGATAAAAGATATTAACGATGTGGTGGAATGTGAAAAATACATTCACAATAATTATCCCATAAAGATCGAAAAATGGACATAGTACCCTATGTATTGCTACTCTTGATGCTGGGTGTCAATCTCTGTATAAACACCCGACGGTCGAATAATTTCATGTTTTTCGTCCTCTTTGTATTCAGTGCTATTCGCTACGATGTAGGATTTGACTACCCAGGTTATATCGAGACCATTGTTTCTGGTTCCGATTGGGCGATTAATCGTTTTGAGCTGGGACAAAAATGGTTGGTCCTTCTATCCCGACAACTATTTCCCCAATTTTTTTTCATTGCTAATTCGTTTATAGCTATTTATTTTACCCGAAAGGCGATCTTGCGAATGTCTTGTGATGTTTCATTGGCAGCACTCACTTTTTTGAGTTTCCCATTGTTATATCTTCATAGTTTTAGCATTGTTCGCTTTTGGTCGGCATTGGCCATTATTGTTTATGCTTCAACGTTATTGCAAGATAAACGTTATTGTTTTTTTTCCTTTTTAATTCTTGTTGCCTTGTGTTTTCATAAGGGAGCCATTGTTGGGCTTTTGTTTATACCTCTTTATTTAGTCAGAATTCCTGTATGGCTCAATATCGCTATATTATGTACAAGTTTTGTTAGTGGAGAGTTTGTTCTTTCACAGATATTGTCAAATAATCTTCCAGACAATATGTTTATTGAACGATTAGTCAATTATGCTGAGTCAGGACAAGGGTCGGATGGAATGAGAAAGATACCATACATTTTTTTATTCTTTGATCTTATTTTATTGATTCGACTTAGACGGTATGCATTAACAGATTCAACTAATTATCGTAATTTTACTATATATAATATTGGGGTTGCTTTAATGTTCCTATTTGGATTTCAGACCACTCTTTCTGTCCGACTCTCCTCTCCGTTTATCTGCTATCTTTATGCATTAATCCCATTTGTAGTTAAATTTAAGAGTACGAACGTACAATTTAAGGATCGAATAATATACATGTTGGTTTATTGGGTATTTTGTTCATCATTATTTCTTTATAATGTGAATATCATCAATTCATCATTAGGCAGATCGCAATACCTTCCATATAAAATATTTTTTATGCAATGAATAAATATTTATTGTTTAAGGCTTTATGCCATTTACCCAAAGCAATTTATTTCAACTTTCACTATCTGCCTTTTCATCAGGCGATTAAAATGCCTATACTTTTTTTATCAAAGGTAAAATTGGCGCATACTCAAGGGACTGTCCAACTCTTTGGACGAGTACGTCCTGGGATGGTTTTTATCGGAGGAAATGGTAATGTCTTATATCAACAAGCTACTAATTGTTGTGTATGGGCTAATTATGGTGGTAAATGTATATTCGGTAGTAAAATATCATTCTGTGATGGTGTCGCTTTGGAAATAGGACAGCATGGGACTCTTACATTCAACGATAATATTTATTTGGGACCGATGGTGAGAATTGCTTGTTATGATTCTGTTATTATTGGTGCAAATAGTCGTATAGCTTGGGAAAGTATTATACTTGATACAGATTTTCATTCTACAATTGATAAAGCTACCGGTGAACATAGTGCTATTACAAAACCGATCGTCATTGGTAAAAATAATTGGATAGGTATTCGTTGTTTAGTGATGAAAGGTACGCAAACTCCGGATTTCTGTATTGCGTCTGCATATAGTCTTTTAAATAAAAAATATGATGTTCCTAATTATTCTCTTATAGGAGGTATTCCTGCAAAATTCCTTAAAGAAGGACTTTATCGAGATCTTCACAGTCATGTAAATGATATTCAACAGGAACATTATGCAAAAAGTATACATAGCAGCGAAAAAAAAGCAAAATCGTGAAACGAAGTTTGTTGTAAGCCTCGTCGTTCCCACATACAAGCCGGGCGGATATATCGAAGAGTGCCTTGCTTCACTTGGTGCTCAGACGTTGAATGCTTCCAAGTTTGAGGTAATAATCGTGCTCAACGGTTGTGATGAGCCTTGGAGGAGTCAGATTCGAGCCTTCATAGATAGGCATTTAAGCAAGCATTGCGTTCGGCTTATTCAAACAAATGTGGCCGGGGTAAGCAATGCTCGGAATATCGGCATCGAAGAGGCGCAGGGTGAATTTATCGGGTTTCTTGACGACGATGATTATGTTTCGCCTTCGTATTTGGAGGAGTTATCCGGTATCTCGACTGAAACGTGCGTGGGGCTGAGCGATAGTGCGTATTTCGAAGACGGTGGGGATGTATTAAATTTTGACAATCGTCAACATTGTATTTTTGCCAGATATAGCAGCCGTGTTCCGGCCCCCTCTATTTTTAATGTGAGATCATATTTTAACGGACCGGTGATGAAGATTCTTCATTATAGGTCGCCGCCGTTTCGATATCCGTTTCAAAAACAGCGAGGACAGTTTGTTCATGACGCTTGTTTCCGACAAAATAGAAAGTGTTCGTTTTACTTCGTCGTCGGCTGTTTATTATAGACGTATCCGTAGGGGATCGGCGACGACGTTGCATAGGACTCTCCGGCAAAAACTGTTAAATCAAATGAGAGTTTCAGGTCAGGTTTGCGGGTATTGGATTAAAAATCCGGTTGCTTATAATTTGCCATTCATTTTATCTCGATTTGCGGCAGGTATTAAATCTTTAATTGTTGATTAACATTATGAGTCAAATTAGAATAGCTGTAGCAGGTACCGGTTATGTGGGACTTAGCATCGCTACGCTTTTAGCCCAGTACAATCAGGTGACAGCAGTAGATATTATTCCCGAAAAGGTCGATCTAATCAATCGCCGTAAGTCTCCTATTCAGGATGAATACATCGAAAAATATTTCGCGGAAAAACAACTCAATCTTTCTGCGACGCTCGACGGTGCCGCGGCTTACCGCAATGCCGATTTTGTCGTCATTGCTGCTCCGACCAATTACGACCCTGTCAAGAATTATTTCGATACCCATTGTATTGAAGATGTAATCGAACTAGTGTTGTCAGTCAATCCGGATGCTGTGATGGTGATAAAGTCTACCATTCCCGTAGGTTATTGTCGTTCACTCTATCTGCGCTATGCCGACCGCAGAATAAAACGTCTTAATCTTCTTTTCTCGCCTGAGTTTCTGCGAGAAAGCAAGGCGCTTTACGACAATCTCTATCCAAGTAGAATAATAATAGGTTATCCTAAATTGCCTGATTCTCTGGAGGAGGATGCTGAAAATAGAGCTATCTTCGACATAGTCGACTTTCCATTTTTGCAAGATGCCGCACATACTTTTGCCTCCCTACTTCAACAAGGTGCGATAAAGACTGACATTCCTACTCTGTTCATGGGCGTCAACGAGGCCGAAGCCGTCAAACTCTTTGCAAACACTTACTTGGCGCTTCGCATAAGCTATTTCAACGAACTCGATACTTATGCCGAAGTGAAAGGCCTTGATTCGCGTGCGATAATCGAAGGCGTAGGACTTGATCCCCGTATCGGTATGTACTACAACAATCCTAGTTTCGGCTATGGCGGCTATTGTTTGCCTAAAGATACCAAGCAGCTCCTCGCTAATTATTCCAATGTGCCTCAGAATATGATGTCGGCAATCGTCGAAAGTAACCGTACTCGTAAAGACTTTATCGCCGACCAGGTACTGCGTATGGCGGGATATTACAGCTATGGTAACAACACCAATTTCGATGCAGAAACCGAGCGCCGCGTTGTGATAGGAGTTTTCCGTCTTACTATGAAATCCAACAGCGATAATTTTCGCCAATCCTCGATACAAGGTGTCATGAAGCGCATTAAAGCTAAAGGTGCCGAGGTGATCGTCTATGAACCGTCGCTTGAGGATGGCACCACATTCTTCGGCAGTCGGGTGGTAAATGACCTCAAGGTATTCAAACGCCTTTCTGATGCAGTCATCGCCAACCGCTATAATGAAGTTCTCAGCGACATTGCCGACAAGGTATATACCCGCGACCTTTTCCGACGTGATTGACATATGAAAACCGATCTCGTATCCATCATAACCCCGACCTACAACTGCGGGAGGTTCATCGCCGAGACTATCGAAAGCGTTCAAGCCCAAACTTATACGAATTGGGAGATGATTATCATCGATGATTGTTCGACCGACCACACCGATGAAATCGTTGCCATGTATTCGGAGCGAGATCCTCGTATCAAGTATCATTGTTTAAAGCGTAACTCCGGTGCAGCTATCGCTCGCAATACTGCATTACGTATGGCTGTCGGTCGTTGGATCGCCTTTCTGGACAGTGATGACCTTTGGCATCCTGAAAAATTGGAAAGGCAGGTTAAATTTATGATTGATAATGGATATGCGTTTACATATACTCAAAACTGCAACATTGATGAGAATGGCAAAGAATTGGGGGTCAAGCGTTTCGGTCCAAAGCGAATCACTCGTCGCGGAATGTATAATTATTGCTGGATCGGGTGCTTGACGGTGATGTATGATGCTTCGGTCGTAGGACTCATCCAAATCGACGATATAAAGAAGAACAATGATTATGCTCTTTGGCTTAAAGTATGCCGCAAGGCGAATTGCTACCTGTTGGAAATGCCTCTCGCATTTTATCGAGTAGATCGTAAAGGCGCTATAAGTAATGCTGATTATCACACATTGATAAAATGGCTCTACAAGTTACATCATGAATGTGACCGTCAGCCTGTCTTAATGGCTGTATTCAACACTGTAAGGAACTTATTCTTCGGTGTCATTAAGAAGTTGTATTACAAAGAACGATATTAAATGGCTACCGTATTGTTACTTGGAGGCGAGTTACAAACGCTTTCGATGGCTCGAGGCCTTAAGGATTGTGGTCATGAAGTCGTATGTCTTGGCGCAAAGGATTCCACAGCTAAATATTGCAGATTCGTTGATCGGTTCATAGCCGAGTCGGTTGAGGATCTGACGGTTTTGGCTTTGAAGGAATTTATTCAGCGGTCTAACATCGATGTAGTTATCCCGACCGAAGATGAATATGCGCTCTGGTTGAGCCACAACAAGAATGCGATCGAGAATGAAATTCCGGTAAAGTGTGCGGTGGAAGGACCGGAGAAGCTCGAAATGGTTTTGAATAAAACAACGCTTCTCAATTTTTGCCAACTGCATGGCATACCGCATCCCCGTACCGTACGTCTTTCGGAACAGAACCTAAAAGAAGCCGGTAGCTATGTCGGATTTCCTGCCTTAATCAAGCCCTCCGTATCCAATGGCGCCCGAGGGATCACTTTGGTTCAGAATGAGAAGGAACTTGCCAATCTTGCTCCGACGGTAGTAAAAGAATTTGGCGAGTGTGCCTTACAAGAATATCTGAATAAACAGAAGCATTACTTTAACGGGATGTTATATCGTTACTCCGATGGAACTTTCAGCTCTTCGGTCGTGACCCGTATATCGAGATTTTACCCGATTAAAGGCGGAAGCAGCAGCTATTGCACTACGATAGAAAACCCTCAAATTATACAAATGTGTCAACAGCTTCTGAATGAACTTGGGTGGATGGGATTTGCCGATTTCGATATCCTCGAAAATGAAGAAGGTGACTATCGTATAATCGAAATCAATCCTCGTGTGCCGGCAAGTGTTCATGCTGCTTATGTTTCGGGGATAAACTTCGGGCAAATTATTATGGCCGACGAGTTGTCCTTGCCTCGCCCTACGATGGTGTACACTCCTGGTAAGCATCTAAGATATTTGGGGTTGGACATTGCTTGGTTTGTTGCATCTCCTGAGCGTTTCAGGCATCATTGGTTCAAATTTTTCAATGCAGACCTTCATTATCAAGAAGGAGGCGTCAAAGATTGGAAGGCGATGTGTTTTTCAATGTACAAAGGTATAAAAAAGCAGCTTTCACCCTCTTTCAGAAATTCAAAGAGGGGAATGAATTAATTATGACGACCATAACAAATTCGCATTTTTGTTTTTGTAACGATGGAAATATCCGTTATAAGGGGCACCGTTACCTGACGGGTTCGAAATTGATGTTTCTTCTCTGGGGTTGACGAATGTTTACAATATGAAGGTTTCTGTCATTCTTGTCTCGTTGTCAATGGTTTAAATAGCATAGAATTATGGATTGTAACGGAATAACCGTAAGTTCTGCTCCGGTTTTAGGATGGACTGTGCGCTTTCCGTTTATGGACAGAAGAGATGCGATCTATATAGGTCATTACGAGACAATGCCCGAACACAGAGGCAAAGGATTCTATCCCAATATTATTAACTCGAATATTGGCGGATAATGAGGGGTTGGTTGCTTTTATGGCGATCGAGGTTGACAATGTGGCTTCTATACGTGGCGTCGAAAAAGCCGGATTCCTAGTTTTTGCCAAAGGGCATATTGACGGTTTGTTAAAACGATTTGTAATGAACGAAAGATTATAGGTGTCTTATGAAAAAGATTTTGGTTATTGCGGCTCATCCTGATGATGAAGTGTTAGGCATGGGCGGAACGATCGCTAAAATGACGGCAGAAGGAGCCGAAGTTCATTTGCTCATCGTGACGGATGGCAGCTCGGCGCAATACCGTGCGAATGATAATCTTAAAGAGATTATTGAGAATAAGAAGGCCGAAACCAGAGCTTGTGCCGACATTCTCGGAATAAAATCGGTGATATATGGTCATCAGCCGGACATGAAACTTGATGTCACGCCGCATATACAGATCAATGCAGTTATCGAAGAGGCCGTCGGTTCGATAGGTCCAGACAGTGTCTTTACTCATTTCTGGGGGGATGTGAATGTAGATCATCAGAATGTATATCGTTCTACCCTCGTAGCTGTTAGGCCTGTCATGGGACAGATTGTCAGAAATTTATATTGTTATCGTGTGCCGTCGTCCACAGAATGGACTCCGAGCAAGCCCGATACGATGTTCTTGCCGAACGTCTATGTTGATATTGCGGCTTTTGCTGCTAAGAAATATGAAGCATTTGCCCGATATATTACCGAACTTCGTGACTATCCACATCCTCGGTCTGTAAAGTATCTTGAGGAAACTGACAGGATCTCAGGACTGCGCGTAGGAGTTGACTGTGCTGAGGAATTCATGTTATTACGTCAAATAATCGACTGATAATGTACCACTTTGTCAAACGAGGATTCGATCTGGTTTTTGTTGTCGTGTTTCTTGCCATGTTTTGGTGGATATATCTTGCCACTTGGCTTATTATTAAGATTGTCAGCCCGGGGCCGGCAATTTATCGAGCGCAGCGTGTCGGTCGCGGAGGTAAAGTATTCACTTGTTATAAATTCCGCTCCATGCGTATCAACAGTGGTAAAGTACGCCTCACCACATTGCAGAATGATAATCGTATTTTCCCGTTTGGCCGCTTTATCCGCGCTACGAAAATAGATGAATTTCCTCAGATCTTAAACATTTTTAACGGCGATATGACCGTTGTCGGGCCTCGACCGGAGGATATTGAGAATGCTCGTAAAATTTATGTCGGCCCTTATTGCAAGATTTTGTCTGTTAGGCCAGGTCTGACAAGTCCTGCAAGCTTATACGACTACACCCATGGAGAACTTTTTGAGGAGGAAAATGTTTACGAGAAAGAATTTCTTCCTCAAAAACTTGTATTGGAACTTTATTATGTCAATCATCAAAGTTTAGCTCTTGATGCCATGACAATTCTTAAAACGGCATATTATATTATCGCCAAAACACTTGGGAGAAAAGATTTTCCTATTCCAAAACACGTTCGGTCTGAATAATAGTTAATTATTAAATATATGAATATCAGTATGTTTTATAGTATGGGGGGGGTATTCTGTCTACAAACATTGTCTTGTCTGGGAGGGGATGCCGAACAAAGAACGAAGGCTTGACGATAAAGAAATTAAAGAGTTAATAAGAACTCATAAGGCTTGGATGCTCCGAAATTGCTATGATTGGGATTGTGGAGTTAAAACTAATTTTTGGGAGGTTATATGTGACATTTCTAAGCCTATCGAAGAATTCCCGTCCAAAACGAGAAACCAAATCCGACGTTGCCTGCGCGATTGTTGTATTAAGCCGATAAGTAATATTGAATTGATTGAGAAGGATGGTTATAAAGTATTTATAGAAGCGTTCAAACGTTATCGTGAAGTTACGATAAGTTTAGCCTCTCGTGTGGAATGGGGAAAGGAAATTCTAGAAGATTGTACGCATGAATTTTGGGGCGTTTTTGAAAAAGAAAGCGGTCGGTTGATAGCTTGGGCCATGAATACCATTAAGGATTCTTGTGTCAGTTATTCTACACTTAAAGCTACTCCCGAGTTGATGAATAAGCATTACCCGTATTTCGGGCTTCTCTTCGAGATGAATAAATACTATCTTGGAGAACTAAAATATAAATACGTGAGTGACGGATGGCGTTCGATTACGGCTCATTCAAATATCCAGCCTTTTTTGGAAAAGAACTTCGGCTTTCGTAAATCATATTGCCGAATGAAGCTCCACTATGTCTGGTGGCTTCAGGCTCTTGTGAAACTTCTTTTTCCTTTCTGGAATTGGATTCCGAATCAGAAAGTAAAAAATATCCTCAAATTTGAAGAAATCAATAGGGAAAGATATTTCTAAATTATAGAATGGAGTGGATGG
>ERZ780144.3789-NODE-3789-length-10406-cov-2.792484_pt1 | contig 10406 bp, 10 predicted proteins | sample MGYA00511380_ERZ780144 | MGnify/ENA primary metagenome ERZ780144 (study PRJEB29588, sample SAMEA1965858) | human gut metagenome | biome: human gut; feature: human-associated habitat; material: faeces | place: Denmark | collected 2008/2010 ... | reverse complement strand
AGGGAAGTATCGTTTTTACCGCAAAAAACGGTGTTAAAGTCGGAGTTGTAAATCTTATCGGCAGAACATATCTTGACCCCGCCGACTCCCCTTTCGACGCTGCCGAACGCGAGGTTGCAAAATTAAAGAAATCAACCAATATTATAATAGTAGATTTTCATGCAGAGGCAACAAGCGAAAAACTTGCTATGGCATATTTCCTTGACGGCAAAGTTTCAGCCGTATTCGGAACGCACACACACGTTCAAACAGCCGATGAAGTCATTCTTCCGAAAGGCACGGGAAATATAACCGACCTCGGAATGACAGGTCCTCAAATATCGATACTCGGCAGAGAGAATAATGCAATAATAAAAAAATTTATTACAGGTATGCCTCAAAAGTTTGAAATTGCGAACGGAAAAGGACAATTTTGCAGTTGTATTTTTGACATTGACGAACAAAGTGGTTTGTGTACGGACATTGAAAGAATTTTTATTCGCGAAAAATAAGTCAAGTAAAAAAAGCACATCATTTTAGTTAAAATTTGATGTGTTTTTTTAGTGATTAATCCGAATTTATGTTTAGCTTTTATTGTTTATTGACTTTGATAATTCGGTGTGATATGATTATTTTATAATAGTTTAAGGGGAGATAAGTATGAAAAAAATTAAAATTAAAAATAATATTGTTCTAAATGATTTTAATGTTTCTGTAAATCCATATTTAACATATGCTCAAATTCAACATATTGCAAATGAAGTATGTAAATTTGATAGTTGGGCAGAAAGACAACAAAATATCGATCTGCTTTTACTACATTATGTTACAGATATAACCGATGAAGAGATAAATGAATATGGGCATGAATTATTACTTCAGAGTGGGCTTATAGATGCAGTAAAAAAGAATGTTTCAAATTTAAAACAAATATATAAAGCAATTGATTATACTCAATCAACGCAAAGAATGTTTCAACAAGTATTAAAGGAAATGCCAAAATATATAAACTCTATAAAGGAAGTAGGATTAAATGGCATTAAGCGCAAAGAATAATCAAGAATTAGAAAATATTCTTATGCCAGCTTTAGAAAAAGTAATTGACTATGTTGTTCAAAAAATATGGAATGATAATCGTGAATTAATTAGAACAATTGTTTATGAATCTTATCAACCAGAAGAATATGAGCGTACTGGTGAGTTTAAAGAAGCTTGGGATACTGATGTTAAAAGACTGGGAAATTTTGTTCATGGTGAAATGAAGTATGATCCAAGAGAATTGACAGTAAATTATAGTAAATGGCAACACGGTTCTGAATATCTTCAGCAACCTATGACAACATATCTTGCAGAAATTATTTATCAAGGATTATCGGGCGATTTATTTGGAGAAGGAACATGGACAAAAAAACGTGATGTTTGGGAAGCTTTAAATAAAAAAATTGGTATAAGAAAAATTAAGCAATATTTTGAAGAGGGAATGAGAAAGAATGGTCTTAACTTTAGAGGCCATACTGCTTCTGTGCAGGTAACAAAATATGACGAAAAATAATATATACATGGGAATAGATGCTTCATCTTCTTGTACTGGGGTAAGTGTGTTTGTTGACAAGAAACTTGTTTATTATGAAGCAATCAAACCGGATGGGAAAGATTGGAGAGATAGATTATTCCATGAAGGTCCTAAGCTAGATCAAATTATAAAGAAATATAAACCAATGAAAATATACATGGAAGATGTACCATTAAAGGCATCTGGAGGACTTAAAACCCTTGTTATCTTGGGTGGTGTACAGGGATTTATTTATGGAATAGCCGCCTCAAATGAAGTTCCGATTGAGTTTATTTCTCCTACGGCATGGAGGAGCACAATAGGGCTTTTCGACGGAACGAAAGAAGGAAAGAAAAGGGAAATACTTAAACAGAGGGCGATTGAGATGGCAAATAATAAATTTAATTTAAATTTAAAGTGGATATCTCCATCAAGTAAATTTAATGATGATGATATTGCTGAGGCCATTTTAATTTGCGCCGCAATGTTGGGAATTATTAAGAAAGAGCATAATTGCCGAAATCACAATCTATAAAACAAAGGAGAGTGAAATATGGCTGTAAATTATTCTATACTTGCGGATGTTGAACTTAATACTTCAACAGTACAAAAACAATTAAATAATTTAAAAGTTAATTTTGGAACAGGAAACGCAAAAAAAGAATTAGATGATTTAAATGCATCTATGTCTGCTACTAGCTTAACATTTCAGGCTGCGAATGAAATTTTTAGCACTGCTACCGATATCATATCTTCGATGGTAGAACAAATTTTTGAGTTAGATACGGCATTAACAGAATTTAAGAAGGTATCCGATCTATCTGGAAGTGCATTGGATAATTATGTAGCTAAATTATCTGAAATGGGAACTGTTGTTGCTAGAACGGGGAAACCAAAGTGTCAGGCCCCGGATAATGGGATAGTAAACCAGTATCAAGAACCTCTCGAAATCCAGTACAACCTAATAGCCCATTCAACTACAATGGTTGCTTGAGATTATAGCATCATGAATGTGGGAAACTATTAACAATGAATGGGATGGAATATGGTGGAAACACCTAAGTTCTTTTTATAATGGTGGTTTGGTTGCGAAGTCCTGATGAGGGATGTGTCAACAGACTATGTGGGAGGCCCCTCTAATAATACAGGGTGAAGAAATAGTCGGGTTTTGTATGAAAATACAAAAATAATATTGACAATATTATTTATTTATAGTATAATCTCCGTAAGGAGGGAAATATAATGTTTCTAATTTTTTTGTTGGTTTTTGTTATATTTGGTTCTTTAATTGGAATTCTCTGCGGGGAAGGAGCCGGAGAATTATTAATTCTTGTTCTTGGAGTTTTATTGGTTTTGATAATGCTTGTTTATACGGAAATTTCTAAAATGAACACGCGAGAAGGAAGAGAACAAAATAAAAAAGAACTAGAAGAAGAAAAACAAATTGAAGAAAATTTTGGAACAATAGATTATTTTGAAAATAAAAAGATGGATAAATAATATTAATATTTTCGGTCTGAAATGGTCGATGCAGCAACAGAGTTTCGTAAAAATGGATTTAATGATGAAGATGCGGCTCAATTAGCTCAAATTGCGACTTGAATACAGGTCGAATATATGGTGACATATATTTAAGAACAGGGTGAATTGCTGGAAACCTAAGTCGAAAGATATGGCAATCAGCAACCAAGATTGTATTGAAATATACAATAAGGCTCAGAGACTATCGAAAGCAATCAAGATATATTCTTGATAAATATAACTATTTGTGATATAATAGAATAAGTCATTTTAATGAACGAAGCGAGTAGAGTAGAGAGAAGTGCTATCTCTCGAAGTGCCCTGTAGCTGTTTTACACAGTTAAAGATATAGTCCGAACTTATATGAAAATATAAGAATTATAAGTTTGTTAAAAGGAGTAATATTATTGGCTTGGCATATACCAAGAGAATTAATGAACAATAACCCATTGACGGAAGAAGAGGTTAGAAGACGTTATTTTGAAAGAGGATTTACTATTATTAATTATAATTATGTAAATAACAGAACTAAATTGTTGTGTTATGATTTAGATGGATATATAGTAAAAGTCTCCTTAGATACTTTTCATGCTAAAACTAAAATATATACAAGATTTTCTCCTATTGTAAATTTAGAAGGATTTATGTATAATATAAATCATTATAGGGAATTGCATCCAGAGTGTCCAGAAGTAATAGATTGGAAGTACATTGAAGTTGGTAAAAATAAAAAGAAGCAAATAAGGTTAGAATGTGTTTGCTCAGAATGCGGAGAAACATTTTGGTTATCAACAGAAGCATGGAAAAGAAGTGTAAAAACAAGATGTAATAAATGTGTTAATATAGAATCTAATTTAGAGATAAAGGTTCGTAAATGGCTTGAAGAAAATAAAATTGATTTTATTCAGCAATATAGGTTTTCTGACTGCAAGAATAAAAGAGTTTTGCCTTTTGATTTTTATCTTCCAATGTTTAATGCTTGCATTGAGGTAGACGGAGAACAACATTATAAAATAGGAGCAAAAATAAAAAGTATCAAATTTACAGAGCAAGATGTTAAACGTGTTCAATACAATGATAAAATAAAAACTGATTATTGTATAGAACATAATATTAAATTAATTAGAATACCTTACTATATATTTAATACACAAGGAAAATTTGAAGAAATTTTAAGAACAAACTTATAATGATAAAGATTAGCACTCTTTATTTAACATAATTGATGTATCAAAATGTCTCTGACGAAGCAATTTCGGCAAGCGACAGTGCTAGTTTTATAATTGCTCAAATGGTTGCATTTGGAATTGAGGCAGACAATGCTAGTCATATTATTGATGCAGTAAATGAAACTGCAAATTCTTTTTCGGTATCGTCTGGAGAATTAGCAAATAGTCTTGGAATTGTTTCTTCTACGGCTTCTGCTATGGGCAATAGCATGGAAGAGACAATCGGCATGATGACAGCTATTACCGAGCAAACAAGAAACTCAAGTAAGGCAGCACGTGGACTTAACAGCATTTTTAATAACTTAGCTCAAGTTCTTGACGATGCTTCTTCAAACGGTAAGAAAATCACTGAAATTTTTGATAGTTTAAATATTTCAATGTATGACAATGAAGGGCAATTGCTTAGTAGCTATGAATTATTAGGGAAATTAGCTGACAAATGGAATACATTAGATACTAATACTAAAAATTATATTGCTTCTACAATTGCGGGTGAAATGATGCCCCTTCAAGGCGTATATGCGGGAACCTACTTAGAGCTTTATATACCAAACTATAATAGGAATATTATGGCGGCATGACTAATTATCATGGTATGGTAATCAAGTATAAAGATTGGGGAACCCGCAGGGAATTGTCCAGAACGGACTTGCCCTCAACGACTATTCAATTAGCTGGGTAAACAAGCCAGCAACAGAAGTACGGCCCAAGTCAAAGGGTGGGTGAAAATCCCTTAAATGGAAGTGCCTTGACGATATGTATATATCGAAGATATAGTCTGAACTTCATGGGAAAGCCATGAGAAAGAAACTTTCTTTGGGCGAAGTGACGATTCGCCTTAACATACTGACAAATCAACTCAACAATTTCCTTGCCCTTATGAATAACTTTGAACATGCAGTAGAAGCAACTGAAACAGCAATTAACTCCTCTGGATCGGCTGCTGAAGAAAATTCAAGATACATGGAATCTCTGGCGGCTAAAGTTCAACTATTAAGATCGTCTTTTCAAGAACTTTCTTCTTCTATTGTAGATTCTGATTTAGTTAAAACGATATTAGATGTAGGAAATGTTTTATTGTACTTAGGGAAAACTCCTATTGGAAATATTGTTGTACAAGCAGGATTAATATCTGGTGTTTTATGGGGTGGAACTGGTTTAATTTCCGCAATGAAAATAATTCCTAATTTATTAGGCAAAGTATCAAAAAAAGTTAGTGGAATTAATGCATTGTTAACATTGGCCCCCTCTAAATTATTTGCTATTGGTACTGCAATTTCGGCTGTATTGTTTATTATTCAACAAGTAAGGGATTATATTGAAAAACATGATTTAAATTACTTACAAGAACAAATTGAGTCAAATAATCAAGAATTAGAAAGTACAAAACAAAGATTAGAAGAAATAAATGAAATTCCTTGGTACGACAGAACTTCTGATATCATAAAAGAAAGAGAAGAGTTAAAGAAGCTACAAGAAGAACTGGAAAATACCATAGAAAAAGAAAAAGAACAAGCATATGAAGCAGCAAAAAAGAAAGTTAAAAGAGAAAGTGTAGAAGTTGATACAGGAGAAACTTATTTCTCTTTAACAAAAGATTATGTAGATTATTCTGGTAAAATTTATAATGATATAGAATCTGCATGGCAAGATGCTTTTCAATCAATTTCAGATTCTTTATATGTTGCGGGATATGGTGTGCTAGATGCAGATGGCAAAATAACAGTTTTTGAAGATCATTTACAGGATGCAATTGAAATGGCAAAACGATCTGGGTTTGCCATAGAAGAAGTATCGTCTAAATATTTAGATGGAGCAGATAAATTTGAAGAAGCCGCTAATAGTATAAGAGATTTAACAGAATCTTTTAAAGAAGGTAAAATTTCAGAAGAAGATTTTAAGTTAGCCGTGGAATCAAATGAAGAATCATTGCAATCGTGGATTTCTGTAATAGAAGCATATGAAGAACAAGGAGAAAAAGTTCCTGATTCTTTATATGACATGGTAAATGCTTTAAAAGAATCTCAGCTTGCACTACAAGTTGCTGAAAATTTAGCAAAAGGATTTGCTGGCCAAGTCGCTTTATCTACGGAAGAATTAAATACTATTGTTTCTCAATTAAGTGAATCTGACGCAGCATTAGATGAATTTTCGTCTTATGTAGAAGTCACCAATGGGAAAATTAATGTATTAAGAATGGGCCTACTCAAAGCCGCAGAAGCAGGAAGCATTTTAGCACAAGAACTATTAAAAGCTATTCTTATAGCCCAAGATGCTGAAATTTATACCAGTGCTACAGATGATTATGCTGCAAATGCAGCTATGCTTCGGAATAAAGGTAATAAAGAATTTGATAGAACTGTAGAAAAACTTCGTCAAGCTGGTTCTGTCTTGGGATACAATCTTAATCTAGGAAAAGAAGAATCTATAGGCGGAGGTAGCACAAGCCAAGTCGCTGAAGATATTTTAGAACCATTAAAAGAAGAATTAGAGAAGAAAGAGCATCAAATATTCCTGTTAGACAAACAAGATCAAGTTGGAAATGCTAATGAAATTATTAATATTTATAAAGACGCACAAAAAGCTGTTTCTTCTTATGCAGATATGTTGCGTCAACAAAATTATGCAGAAGATTCTGAAGAAATTCGAAAATTACAGGAAATTTGGTGGGGCTATCAAGATGAAATAAATAGTATTTATGACAAAATAGATGAAAGAGCTGAAGAATCAAGACAGGCACAAGAAGAATCGGCAAAAGAAGCAACCGAAAGAATGTCTAAATACTATGAAGATTTAGTCGACAAATACAACGATGAAGCTTCTGCAATACAGGCTTTAGCAGATGTAATGGAAAATTATTTTGATTCAGAGATTCAAAAAATTGATGATCAAATTAATGCTTTAAATGAATCGAATGAGAAGCTAGAAGATCAAATTGAATTAGAAGAAAAACTTGATAATCTTGCTAAAGCAAAAAATCAAAAAGTGTTGGTTTATCAAGATGGTCAATATCAATATGTTAGTGATATTGATGCTGTTAGTGAAGCAGAAAAAGAATATGAAGACTATCAACGAGAGCAATCTCTAAATGATAAAATTGAAGCTCTTGAAAACGAGAAGGATATTTTAAAAGAATATAAAGATCAATGGGCAGATTTAGCTAATGAATATGAATCACAACAAAATAGAAGATTAATAGCTGAACAACTAGGTATCGATATTGAGAAAATGAACTTTGAAGAAATGGCTTCTAATGCAGAGGAGTTTGCAGAAAGATACTTAGAAGCTATGGAAAAAGCTGCTGAAGCTGCTGAGAAACTTGAAGAGATAAAAGAACGATTAGAGAATGCGCAAAGTTCTAGTTCTGGAACAGGTTCTTCTTCTGTTTCCAGTGATAAAGGATATACGATAACTAGCAATAAAGGACTTAACTTCGTGAATAATGCATCTTCTGGTTCTACTATGACTGGCGGAGATGGTTCTAAATGGACTAAGAACCCAGATGGTTCTACTACAATTGTAGACAAAGATGGAGTAAAACACACAGTAAAGAAGTATGCAAGTGGTTCTTTAAACACTAATAGAGGTCTATCGTTGGTAGGAGAAAATGGTCCAGAACTAAGAGTTCTTAATTCTGGAGATGGTATCATTCCATCAGAAGTAACGAAGAATCTATGGAACTGGGGGAAAATTTCTCCTTCTGCGTTATTAAATAAAGGACTTTCTAATACAATGGTCACTATACAGAATTTGAACTTACCAAATGTTCATAATGCTCAAGATTTTGCACAACATATTAAAAATAATTTTTGGAGAAAAACAGTTCAATTTTCTACTAGTAAAAATTAATACATTTAGACAGGGGCAAATGTTATCGCCCCTGTCTAATTTTATGAAGGAGGGAACATACAGTGAATGAAATGGATTCAGCTATTGAGGAACTAATTAAAAGTTTTAATTATATGTTAACATTATCTATGAAAGAAACTACAAAATGTTATGATGGAATTGTTTTATCTAGTAATAATAATGGAAAGTGGAATGTAAAATATAATGGAGAGATTCATGCTCTCAAAGGTTACGGAACAGCTATTCCAAATGTGAATACAGTTGTTAAAGTAATTGTTCCTCAAGGAAATCAAGCTTTAGCTTGGTTTTTTGTTCCTATTGAATCAAGTTTTGGAGAAAAAAGTGCGACTTTTATTCCCTCTGTTTCTGAAACTGGTATGATCAGTTGGTCAAATGACGGTAGGCTTCCAAATCCAACCCCAGTAAATATTAAGGGTCCGCAAGGAGAAAAAGGATTACAAGGAGAGCAAGGTCCACAAGGCAATATTGGTCCACAAGGAAATGTTGGGCCATATTTTACTCCTTCTGTTGATAAAGATGGAAATTTATCATGGACAAATAATGGAGATTTAAGTAATCCTTCTACTGTCAATATTAAAGGCCCTCAAGGAATTCAAGGCATACAAGGGGAACAAGGTCCAATTGGGGAACAAGGAATACAAGGACAAAAAGGAGACACTGGACCATATTTTACTCCGTCTGTATCTTCTTCTGGAGATTTATCTTGGACTAATAATGGGAATTTAAACAATCCTAACACTGTTAATATTCGTGGACCACAGGGAATTCAAGGAGAACAAGGAATTCAAGGAAACCAAGGAGACAGAGGAGAAGTTGGACCATATTTTATTCCTTCTGTATCCACAGAAGGAATATTGTCCTGGACAAACACTGGTGGGTTAGATAATCCAGACAGTATAAATATACAAGGCCCACAAGGGGAACCAGGTCCTAAAGGAGAAGCTGGTAGTCAAGGAGAAAGGGGACCTATTGGAGCAACTGGACCATATTTTACTCCTTCAGTTGACTCCTCCGGAAACTTATCTTGGTCTAATAATGGTGGACTTGAGAATCCTCAAACAGTTAACATTAGTGGTCCACAAGGTCCTGTTGGCCCCCAAGGCTCAACTGGAGCAGATGGGAAAAGTGCATATGAATATGCGCAAGATGGAGGATTTTCTGGATCAGAATCTGATTTTGCATCAGATTTATCGAATATTCAAAACGGTCCATTTTTGCCTATAACGGGTGGAACATTAACAGGAAACTTAACTGGTCAGTACATTACTGGAACTTGGTTACAAGGAACAGCATCCAATCAATTACAAACAACTCCCCAAAGAATTTGTGTGCAAGATACTAGTGGATGGATATATAGTAGAACTCCATCACAAATTTTAGGCGATATAGGTGGAGCACCAAAATATATATATAGTACAACCGATTTAGTGGCTGGTTCAAGTTCGTTGGCTACTGGAAAAATGTACTTAGTTTATGAATGATAAGGGGGGCTATATGTGATAGATAAATGTATTATTGATCCGGAAAAAGATTGCTTAGGATTAGCAGAAGCTGCAATTTTAAAAAAAAGAATTGATGATTTAGAAGAGTGGAGAAATAAGTCTAGTAAATTTCATGAAGATTTTTATGACTGGCAAAGAACGCAAATAGCAAGAGATGCTAAATTAGATGAACAATTGAAAAATATGGATAATAATATTTCAAAAATGTTAGAATGGCAAGAAAATCAACAGTTAAAACCAGCTAAAAGATGGGATTCAATTATTGATAAAATTATGATGTTAACGATTGGCGGCATAGTTACTTATTTATTAACTCAGATTGGCATATAATAGAGGCGGATATGATTGATTACGCTAAGAAGAGAGGCTTATCAAACACAATTAAGATTTAATAAATATTATAGGTTAAGTACAGACCAAAAATCAATTTTTGTAAACAATGAAACTATTATTCTAAATGGTAGTAATTTACGGTTATACTGTAACTTTAAAAAGTACAGAAACGACAAATATTTTTGCTAGACAATATTACACATTTGATAATAATTAAGAAAGGATGATTTAAATGGCAGAAACCAAAATCCCGTGTGGTGGTTGGTATATAGATGATAGCACATTAAAATTTAACAAAGATAAAGTTTTGTCTGTTGTCGGCGGTGGTGGTGCGGGTCCGCAAGGTCCTGCTGGACAAGCCGCTACTATTCAGATTGGCTCTGTATCTAGTGGCGATGCTCCTGCTGTAACCAACTCTGG
>ERZ780144.3788-NODE-3788-length-10418-cov-2.620670_pt1 | contig 10418 bp, 9 predicted proteins | sample MGYA00511380_ERZ780144 | MGnify/ENA primary metagenome ERZ780144 (study PRJEB29588, sample SAMEA1965858) | human gut metagenome | biome: human gut; feature: human-associated habitat; material: faeces | place: Denmark | collected 2008/2010 ... | reverse complement strand
CAGTTTTTTATCGGCAGCCGCGGCTTTGGCGTGCTCATAAATGTGGTAGTCCTTGGATTTCCTGAGCTCACCCATGCCGGGGTGCGCCGCAGGACGGTGGCGTACCTGTCCGGCGGAAGGCTTTTTTGTTCGCTGATACGGCGTGCCGACTTCGATCTTCCGCGCTTCATCCAGGCGCAGGGTCAATTCATAGCCGCGCAGCTCAAACTGCACCGGATCACCCATCGGAGCGACCTTCTGCAGCGTGACCTCGGTCTGCGGCGTCAGTCCCATATCGAGCAGGTGATGGCGTAAGGCTCCGCTTCCGCCTACTGCGGTGATCTTCGCACTTTCATACGGTTTCAGTTTATCCAATGTCATATCTATATCTCCTCGCGGCTTCATGCCGTAGACAGTTTTGCTCTATACTCGTGTACTATTATTCTCCTATGAGCGGGAGTTGTCAATGCTTATTATACAGCAATCCTGCCGATTGTGCACGCGCAGCGCACGAATGACATTGAGAATTACAAGGAACATAACGCCGCCATCGGAAAACAGGACAAATCATATGTCCGCAATACCGGCAGCGCCAGACGAGCGAGCTTAACGAACAGGGCAAAAACGATATTCCGGTACGCTGCCAAGGCGCTTGCGTGAAATCCCGACGTTTCTTAGAAATCTTACAGAATATATTGATATCAAAACTTTCTTTATTTTATATGCATTTTTCCTGTCAGAACACAGGTACATATTCTCTAAAAAAGCCCGTTAACCCGCGTAAACTCAAGGTTTCTTCGACAGCAGGCAGACCGTCTCAACAGATGCCCCGCATTCATCAAATTGCGTGAGCACCTTTTGCTCAATAGGAAACTTGTACGCAATCGCCTTTACAAAGCGTTTCTGCGTCTTTTGCTCCTCACGCGGGAACAACTCAACCTCGGAAATCAGGTATTTCACAAGATCGCGCCGTTCTGCTGCATTCATTCTATCATAGATTGCGTCAAAAGACGAGAGGATTCCAATCATAGATTGCACAGACATCTGCTCGCTTTCCAGAGTTGTCTTTTTCATCAGGCTCTCTTGCAGCAGATCCTCCGCCTTATAAATCTGGTCATAGAGGTCATTCAGGCGGCGGGTCATGTCTGCGCGGCGGCGCTCTGCATACTTGTCATCCGGAGCAATGCGGTCAATATCCCGCTCCAAGCTGTCGCGGCTGCGCTGTAAAGCGGATAGCTGGTTTTTGTAGGCGGTAATGTCATTCTCGACCTCGGTCATGTCCACGGCGGTCATTACCTTTTCCTGCAAATCCTTGATAAACTGCGGATTGCGAACAATCTTCCGGGTGTACTCCATCACCTCGTCCTCAACCTGACTGGCTACCACGCCATTCCTGCGGCATACCGAAGTCCCTCTATGTTTAGTCGCATAAGAACAGACATAAGATTCTGTGCGGCGCTCCGTGCCGTCCTGATTTGTCCACTTGGTCATACCGATATACATAGGTGCGCCGCATTGCGGACATTTTACGATACCGGACAACAGATGCGCGTTATACTGACCTATGTTGTGATTACCCTTTTTCCCACGAATGGCTTTGATCTCCTGCACCTTGTCAAAATCTTCTTTGGAAACAAATGCCTCATGGGAAACAACCTCACTCAAAATATACTCGTCCTGCTTCACAAGCCGATACTCGTTATCTTTGCCGGGAACTTTCTCTGTGCGGCGCTTGCCCCATGCTACGCGCCCGGTATAGATTGGGTTACTGAGCATTCTCTTAATGTGGTCAGAACTCCACTCTCCATAGCTGGGGCGGATGGCATTCTTTGCCGGTGGGCGAGTATAACCGTTTCGATTGAGATAGCCCGAAATTGCCGTATAGCCCATATTTCGGTTCAGGAACATATCAAAAACCAGTTGCACGACAGCCTTTTCTTCCGGGACGGTCTCCAATTTCCCTTTACTCTTGTCATCCCCCTTTCCCAGACGATACCCATAGGGTGCAAAGCCGCCGTTCCAGCCGCCGGACTTTGCTTTTTCCTCACGCCCCAAAAGGCTCTGTGCAATGATGTTCTCTCACTCCAACTCAGCTACCGCACCGAGAATGGTAATCATCATTTTTCCCATAGAGGTTGAGGAATCAAGCCCATCTTCTACACACATCAGGTGAACGCCATATTTCATAATAAACTCAAGGGAGTTCAGCACGTCCCGCGCGTTTCTGCCAAACCGCGATAATTTGAAAACCAGCACATAGTCCGTATGTACTTTTCCGCTCTGAATGTCATCCAGCATCCGCTGGAACTCCGTCCGCCCCTCGATACTCTTGCCACTTTTGCCTTCTTCAACGTAGGTATCAAGAACGGTCATACCCCGACGCTCGGCGCATTCAGCCAGATAGTGTTTCTGCCCGTCCAGACTATACCCCTTTACCTGACGCTCACTGCTGACACGGATATAGATTACACACGATTTGCCCTCTTTCGTATTATACATAGATTTCCTCCTATTGCAGGACCGGGCGGTCATCGACCGCCCGGAATACTCTGCTCAGCTTTTTGATTTTCCTTTTCTGCGGCAGCATATTTAATCAGGATTTGTGCCAGAACATTGATAAAGTTCTGGTAGCAGTCCCTCTGCTCTGCTGTCATCTGAACCACGCTCTCCTTGGGAAAGCGAAGCTCGGTTCCATTGTTTGCAGTGTAGCTCTTGTAGTTTTCGTTTTCTACCATGTAATCACTCCATTTGACGTTATGTTCGTCAGCCGAATGAAGTGCCGCTCTTTCAATGGTAACTCAACAGTTACTATTATATGCTATTTCCAGTCTTGGGTCAATAGCTCCGGAGCGATTCTCCGGTAACTCCTGAATTGACATTTCTGCTTGCTCTCATGTATAATTACTTTGATAATTCCCGGAGGTGAAGTCAATGAGTATGGCTCAGGTTATCCGGGCTGCTATGAAGAAGCAAGGCGTAACTGTCAGTCAGCTTTCAAGGCAGCTTGGCTGCACAACCCAAAATATCAGCGGCAAAATGCGCCGTGACAATTTCAGGGAAAGCGAGTTGCAGGAAATAGCGGCGGCTATCGGCTGTCGGTTTGAGGGTCGTTTTATTTCAGAAGAAACAGGAAAGCCGGTTGAATAATATTCCTGTCTCATGGGTGGGTAAGCTGCTGCAACAGCTTACCCATTCAGCATTTCTGCGGCTTTTTTGATATTCGCGCTGGCATTGCCTCTACGGAAGTTCTCCCCGTCGAAGCGGATCGGGACGCAGACCTCCAAGATGCGGTCATAAATTCGGCGGTCATCCAGATCGACAGCTTGCTTCATAACGGAAAGCGGGATATTCGTAGTGACGATCATGGGCTTGCCGGTCAGCAGCCGCTTGTCAACCACATCGAACACTCGCTCCTTGCCGAAACTGGTGTTGCGCTCTGCCCCCAAATCATCCAGAATGAGGAGGTCAGGGCGCATAAGGAATTTAATGTAACGGTCACGGTCAGCCCCGAAATTTCCCTGCATACGGTTGACCACATCGGCCATTCCTACGAACAGCACAGACTCCATACGGTCAATGAGGGCATTGGTAATGCAGCCAGCGGCATAGGACTTTCCTGTCCCGACATCCCCAAACAGCAGCAGGCCGATGCCATCTTGCTTGAAGCTGTCCCAATTTGCTACGTACTCTTTTGCCTTAACAAGCTGGGGTGTAACGACGGCATGATCAAACCGCCAGCCAGCGGCAGGAATATCGCGGAACGCTTCGGAGCGAAGAGTGGTAATTCGGGTCATGCGTTCAAAATCCCGGCGTTCAGCTTCTTCGCGATCTCGCTTTTCGGCAGCGCACTGACACATGACCGGGTGCTTATGGAAGCCCTGATTTTGTAGATCGGCGGGATAAAACGCTTCTTTGGGAGTGTGACATTTGCCGCAATATTTCAGCCCATCAGAGGGATCGATGTAATCATCAGGTGCGCTGTTCAGCGTTTCGGTCGTATCAATAATAGCGGATAGAATAGGGTTCATATTTTTCATAGACATTCTCCCTCGTTATAATCATCATAGGTGTAGTTCTTAGCGGACTTTCCCCTGTTGTCCTCGTCAAGCCATTTTCGGATTGTTGCGTAGTGATTTGCATAGTGTCTGCCGTTGGATGCCATATATCGCGACAGGCGTTGGATGTACTCATCGTACTGATTGGGAAAACTAGCTTGCAGGGCAGAGATTTCACCATCCGAGAGAAAAACATTTTCAAACTCTCCATAACGGCGGCGTGTTCTCTCTGCTTTTTCTGTCTGGCTTTTATCTTTATATTCCTGTTCAGTATTACTTGTGGGCAATTCCTGCCCCATGCAAGGTGAAGATATCTGCCCATCCATCGGGCAAATATTTCCCTCTGGGCGGGAAGAAAACTGCACCCCATCCGGGATTTGCAAGAATATACGATTTGCCTGATTCCAGCCTTGACGGACGCGGGTTATCAGCCCTGCGTTTTCCAGTTCCCGCAGAGCGGTCTTGACTGTCCTCTCGCTCCGATCAAGATCATTCGCCATCTGCTTGATCGTATAGATCACATAGACATTTCCATTCTCAGACTCCCAGCCGTTTTTCTGGGAAAGCATGGTGCGGTTCAAAAGCAGCCCGTATAACAGCTTGGCGTTGATGGAATACTCGCCTGTCAGCATGAAGCGCGGCAAGGGAATAAACGGTGGCAGCGCGGTATTGCGTTTGAAATAGATTTTCCATCACTTCCTCTCTGGTACAGCAGGATATTGTGCCTATGGCGGCTTGTCCGTCGGACCTCTTGGAAGTGAAACGTCATGCTCAGTTTTTGCGCGTTTGGAACGATAGTGCGGACACTCCATCACGACCGCCCGGAAACTCTGCTTGCAGTCGTGGACGCATTTCCGGCAGAGGGCGTTAAAGGTGATGCGGCCACGGTCGTTGAGAAAGAACGACCATTCCAGCTTTCTTGATTTACTCATGCGCGGCATATTGTGCCCCCCTTACATTCATAATTCCTGTTTTTGCGATTCTTTCAAAAGCAACCATATTTCTTCCTGACGTGCTTTCAGCTCGGCAATATCGGCAGCATAGAATCGCCCGGTCTGATTGATGCGGCGGCAAATTGATGTTTGAGGCAACGCGGCTGACGGCAGCAGCCAGCTTTTTTTGCTCAGTGTAATTGACCTTGATGATGTACCCGTCGATGAGCATTTTCCGGGTATATGCGCCGAAGTTGTGCGTTCCCAACTGGCGCATCTTATGTTGGATGAGATTTAGTTCCTGCTCATTCAGGCAGATTTCCTTGCGGATGGGCCGCGTGCGGTCTGGCATGATAAAACACTCCTTTCACTTTACAACGGACAGATTTTCTGCGAATGGGGGGGTAACGCGAAAAATTTCTTTTTACTTTTTAACGGACTTTTTTCTCAAAAACTTGACACCCTCTTAAAAAATATGCGCCCCTGCTTTTGTGAAAGCGGGAGCGCGTTGTATCTGCGGATATGAAATTATGGAGAATAGCAAGCACATCCGGTGTCCGTACACACCGGAAAAATGTGAGTATCGGCCTTGCCTTCAAACTCACATTTTCTGTTTTGGGGAGTCCCCAAGCCCCTCGTATTCTAAAAAGAAAATACTTTTTGAACTTTTGAGAAAGCGACTTGATTTTATTCGCTTATCCGATTATAATATAATATGAATTATTGTAGGCAGAAGCGAGTGAGATAGGAGTGGCCCATGAAATACTTATCAATCACACAGACCGCTGAACGATGGGGTATTTCCACCCGGCGCATACAGATTTTATGTGCCGAAGGGCGTGTCCCAGGCGCCATCCGTATTGGAACAGTATGGGGCATTCCAGATGATGAGCCAAAGCCCGCAGACGCAAGAATAAAAAGCGGAAAGTATGTCAAGAAACCCACCGATAATAACGAGTGAGCCACAGAATTATCAGCGACCCTGACTCGAAATAATGGGGTGCATTCCACCCCAAGGATGCGAATGGGCGCACTAAACCCTTGGTTTACAACACGTCCTAAACGGTCTATTCGACAGACTATGACAAGATTGGACGCAATTCAACAAATATAAGTCCTTCCGTGACAGGACAGGTCTTTTACGAGAATAGATTTGTGGAGGAACACACCATGCCAACACTGGAATGGATCGGAAAAAGAAAAGTCATCAATCACCATCAGGAAGTGCCGTTCCGGGTGTTGGAGCGCCAATACAGCTATGACGAGCAGGGCCAGCATGAAGAAGATAACGGCAGTGAAAATATGATTATCCGGGGCGATAATCTGGAAGCCCTGAAAGCGCTGCTGCCCCGGTATGAGGGGCGCGTAAAGTGCATCTACATCGATCCGCCCTACAACACCGGCAACGAGGGCTGGGTCTATAACGATAATGTCAATGACCCGAAGATCAAGAAGTGGCTGGGCGAGGTTGTCGGCAAAGAGGGCGAGGACCTGACCCGCCACGACAAGTGGCTGTGCATGATGTACCCGCGGTTGAAGCTGCTGCAAAAGCTGCTGGCGGATGATGGTGTTATTTTCATCAGCATTGATGATAATGAACTATATAACCTAAAAGCAATTTGCGATGAAATCTTTGGAGCCAATTGTTTTGTGGCGAAGGTAACTTGGCAAAATAACTACTCTTTTCGCAATGATGCAAAGGGAATCCCTTATGAAACGGATAACATTCTGGTGTACTCCAAAGCTGCATCTTGGAATCCGAAGCGATTAGCAAGAACGTCCGAAATGGATGCTCGGTACGTAAACTACGACAATGACTGTACTCCATACAAAGTTACGCCTATTCATGCGCCTGGTGCTTCTACACACAAAAGCATGGTTTATGCGATTCAACAACCGATTACGGGTGAACTCATGTATCCGCCCAAAGGTCGACACTGGAAAGATGGACAAGATAAGTTACTTACTGCGCTCAACGAGTGGGCACCTTATGAATTGCGAGTCATTGATGACTATGAAAAAAGGTGTGATATATGCGGTGGCGATGTTCCTTTAGAGATTCCTGCTATTATGCTTTCTGTCCCAGAGGAAAATGCGAAAAAAATCGCTTTGCAGCGATACAACCACTTTCCTTGGCCTTCCTATTTCTTCCTTGCAAAAGGGCTTGGTAGCATACAATCAAAAACGTATTTAGATGCCACAAAAGGGAAAGTAGTATCAACTCTGTGGAAGTATGAGGATGTTGGAACAAACGTCGAAGCTACCAACGAATTAAAGCCTTTAATGCGAAATGCTCCTCAATTTGATACCCCTAAACCCACGCGTCTTTTGGAGCGTATAATCCAAATCGCAACAGATTCGGATTCCATTATTCTTGATTCTTTTGCTGGCTCTGGTACAACCGCTCATGCTGTCCTCAATGCCAATAAAAACGATAATGGTAATCGGCAATTCATACTCGTTGAAATGGAAAAATACGCCGACAGCATCACCGCCGAGCGGGTCAAGCGTGTTATTCATGGCTATGGTGAGGGCAAGAACGCCGTAGAGGGCACGGGCGGCAATTTCAGCTTCTATGACTTGGGCGAACCGCTGCTTGTTGGCGATTGCTTGAATGAAGCGGTTGCCCCCGAAAAAATCCGCGAATACATCTGGTTCATGGAAACCAAAACGCCCTATGCCCCACTCAGCAGCGGCAATCCGTATTATCTGGGCAAGCACAACAGCACGGGTTACTACTTCTACTATGAGCCGCAGCGCGTGACGGTTTTGGACTATGCGTTTCTTGCCACCATCAAAGAAAAAGCTGATGGGACGGTCATTTATGCCGACCGCTGCTCCATCGGTGAGGACAAGCTGGCGCAGATGGGAATTACCTTCAAGAAGATTCCCCGCGACATCAGCAGACTGTAAGGGGGTGTTCGCTATATGGAATTAAAAAGCTATCAGAAAAAGGTCATAGCGGACTTGACCCGCTATCTGGAACTGCTGAATGAAACACGGGACTACGCGGCAGCTTTCCGCTGCTTCTGGCAGGAAAAAAGTGCACCGTCTCTGGGGTACTATCAGGATATTCTGCCCGGTGTCCCTAACCTCTGCTTCAAGGTGCCCACAGGCGGTGGGAAGACCTTTATCGCCTGTAATGCCATTCGCCCCATTTTTGACGCTCTGCCTGTTACCAAGACAAAGGCAGTGGTATGGCTCGTTCCCTCGGACGCAATCCTGGCGCAGACGGTGAAAGCCCTCAAAGACACACAACATCCCTACCGTCAGAAAATTGATGTGGATTTTGGCGGGGGCGTGGAGGTCTACACCAAGCAGGAGCTTTTGAACGGGCAGAACTTCAATCCCACTGCCGTCACCGAACAGCTTTCCATCATGGTACTGTCCTATGATTCTTTCCGTGGGCGCGGCAAGGAGGGCTTGAAAGCCTATCAGGAGAACAGCAATCTTGCCGAGTTCGCCAAGGTGCTTGGCAAGCCCGACAGCCCCATTGAAAAGGCGGACGAAACCGCCCTGTTCCAGATTATCAATCAGCTTAACCCGCTGGTGATTGTGGACGAGAGCCACCACGCCCGGTCTGATCTCAGCCTTGAAATGCTGGAGAACTTCAATCCCTGCTTTGTTCTGGATTTGACCGCTACCCCGAAAAAGGAGAGCAATATTATCTCCTATGTGGACGCGGTGCAGCTCAAGGGCGAGAACATGGTCAAGCTGCCTGTGATCGTCTACAACCGGGACAGTCAATCCGATGTGCTGATTGACGCTATCGATTTACGAAATAAGCTGGAAGAACTTGCAAATGCGGAGTATGCCAAAACAGGCAAATATATCCGCCCCATCGCCCTGTTCCAGGCACAACCCAAGGGCAAGGAAGATGCGACCACTTTTGAAAAGCTGCGGGACAAACTGGTGGACGCCGGTATCCCCGCAGAACAGATCGCCATTCGCACCGCCGATGTGAATGAACTGAAAAATGTGGATTTGATGTCTCCCGATTGCCCTGTTCGCTACATCATCACGGTCAATGCGCTGAAAGAGGGCTGGGATTGCCCGTTTGCCTATATTCTTGCCTCTCTTGCCAACAAGACAAGTCAGGTGGATGTGGAGCAGATTCTGGGGCGCATTCTCCGCTTGCCCCATACACGCCAGCACACACAATCGGCTTTGAATATGTCCTATGTGCTGACTTCCTCCAACGATTTTAACACTACCGTGCAGCACATCATCAAGGGATTGAACAGTGCAGGATTCAGCGACAAGGATTATCGTCTGGCCGAACCTGTGAAGCCCCAGGTCTCGGAGCAGCCCCCGGTGCAGATCGACATTACCGAACTGCAAGGAGTTTCCGATACGGAAGCCCCTTCGGAAACGGAGCAGGACGATTTTGCAGGGCTGGATGGGAAATCCATCGGGGCAGAACTGCAACGCCGCCGGGAACAGGAAAAATCCTCAGAAATTACCCCGAAAGCTGGCAGTATGCTGGATGATGCCAATAAAGCCGGTGAAGCGTACAACAACGCCGTAAAACAGGGGCAGGATGATCCGCAGATTCAGAATCTTCCTTGGGAGGTGCGGGAACAAGTGGCTACTTTCCGTGTTCGTCCTCAATTCCAGAGTGACCTTGAAACTCTTGTGATCCCTCAATTTTTCCAGGTGATCCCCGATACCCTGTTTACGGAAGGTACGCTGGAACTGCTTGAAAAAGAACAGCTCGCCGAAGGCTTCACGCTGAAAGGTAAGGCATACGACATTGATTTTGCCGCAGCTGATGATGAGATTGCCGAGGTCGATGTGCGGGCAAACGAGGGTGGCTTGCCCAAGGTATTCAAAATGACCAGTGCAGAACAGCGGTATTTCAAGGAATACTTCAATAACCTTCCGCCTGAAAGCCGTGTGCGCCAATGCAAGGACATGATGTTCAATCAACTCAATAAGCTGAACATGGTGGACGCTGCCGAACTGAAATCCTACATAAACCGCATCGTGGATGATATGGACAAGGCACAGATCGCCGCTATGGAGAAGGCACCGCTGGGATATGCCAAGAAAATCAAGGAAAAGATTGAATCCCTGCTGGATGCACATTATCGGGAAACTTTTGCAAAATGGCTGGAAACCGAACGCATCGTATGCCAGCCGTCCTATCGGCTGCCGTCAGTTATTCATCCCACGACCAGCACAGACATATACGGCGGTTCTTTGTATGAAGCCGAGGATGGCGACATCAACAAGCTGGAACAGGATTTGATCATGGAGCTGACCGCCCTTCCGAACATTCGCTGGTGGCACCGCAATCTCTCCCGGCATGGCTTTGCCATCAACGGCTATATCAAGCACTACCCGGACATTATGATTATGACCCAGAGCGGCAAGGTAATCTTTGCAGAAACCAAGGGCGAGCATCTGAAAAACGATGACAGCCGGGAAAAGATTGAATTGGGACGCGCAT
>ERZ780144.3783-NODE-3783-length-10432-cov-3.149369_pt1 | contig 10432 bp, 8 predicted proteins | sample MGYA00511380_ERZ780144 | MGnify/ENA primary metagenome ERZ780144 (study PRJEB29588, sample SAMEA1965858) | human gut metagenome | biome: human gut; feature: human-associated habitat; material: faeces | place: Denmark | collected 2008/2010 ... | reverse complement strand
GTTGCCGATGTCGCCGGAAAAGACGATCTTCTTTTCCGCGCCGCCCTCGGTGAGCCACGCCTCGATGCACGCGCTGCCGAGCAGGTGGCCGACATCCGTGAAGCGGATGATGATGTTCTCCCCGACCTGAATGCGCTTGCCGTAGCCGCATGGACGCAGCAGACGCAGCACGCCCTCCACGTCCTCGAGCGTATACAGCGGCTCGGGCGCGGGCTGGCCGGCGCGGGCGGCCTTGCGCCCCTTCCACTCGGCCTCGGACATCTGGATGTGCGCCGCGTCGCGCAGCATGATGCCGCACAGGTCGCAGGTCGCCTCCGTGGCGTAGACCGTGCCGCGGAAGCCCTGCTTATACAGCAGCGGCAGGTGGCCGGTGTGGTCCATGTGTGCGTGCGTGACGAGCACGAACTCGATCTGCGCCGCCGGGACGGGGATGTCGATGTTCTCAAACAGATCCCGTCCCTGCTCCATGCCGCAGTCGATCAGGCCGTAGTGCCCGCCGATCTCAAGCAGGGTGCAGCTGCCGGTCACCTCGTGGTCGGCGCGGATAAATGTCAGCTTCATGGGCTCGCTCCTTCCGGTTTTCTTTCCCTGATTTTAACACAAGCGCACGGGGAGCGCAACCGCGGTGTGAAAAGTTCACAAATAACGCCATACCCCGGCGGGGTTCTTCGTCCCGCCGGGGTATGGCATTGCTTATTCACTTTTGAGCCGCAGCAGGGCCTCGCGGTACTGCACCGTGACCTTGTCGCTCCAGCCGCACCAGTAGTCGATCGCCTCCGATGCGTGCCCACTTGTCAGCCCGTCGAGCACCGTGCGGTACGTCGTGCACAGCTCGCGCATATCCAACGTATACGCCACCATGTAATACGTCACGTGCGCAAGCTCGCGCGACGAGCGCAGCAGGACGCGGAAGATCATGTTGTCCGACTCGGCAAACATGCACACCAGAAACTGATTGACCAGGTCCAGAAATTCCGGCTTGTCCTTCTCGCCGTCCGGTGCGTAGGCGATGGCCTCCATCCGCTCGAGCAGCCCGTACAGGTGCCGCATCTGCTCCGTTTTGGGGTTGCGGCCCATCCAGCGGAACCAGCCGAGCGCGACCATTTCGCGCAGCTCCAGAAACGCATCCACCAGTTCCGGCTGCGGCTTGCCGCCGTGCGTCATGATGGCGGCCAGCGTCTCCAGATTTGCCTGCTCCCAGTAGGGCGCGACATAGGTCGCATGCCGGGGCACGACCCGCAAAAAGCCCAGCCGCTCCAGCTCCTGCAGACCGAGGTGCACGTTCGTCTTGCGCAGGCCGTACTGCTCGGCCAGCTCGCTCTCCGTCGGCAGCCGGTCACCCGGCTTGCGCTGTCCGCTGAGGATCTCCTTGAGCATCCGGTCAAGAAACAGCTCCCGTTCCGACCGGTTTTCCGTTTCCTTCTCTTTCGTCATATTCTCTTTTTCCCCCCCGAAACCTCCTGTAGATGCACGCATTGTATTGCATTTTTCGCCCGGTGTAAAGAGAAAATAACAAAATTTTTAAGATTTTCCCATCACTGTACAACAAACGGGACTCTCCGGCATCGGAGCGTCCCGTTTCTTTGAAATACCTAGATTTTTAACAATCACGGGCAGGCTGCAAAGCCGACGGCCAGCAGCACCTGCGCGAGGATGTACGTGAGCATGACGACGAAGTTCTGCTTCGTGGGCTCGGCCTTCTTGACGAAGAGCATATCGCACAGCACGCCGTCGGAAGCAAGGAAGAACGTCGCGCCGAAAAACGCCACGAGCTTGCCCCACCAGAACGCCGTCAGCAGCGGCAGGATGAGGCTCACGCTCAGCACACAGAGCATGAGCATATACGCCAGCGCCAGCGGACGCAGCGCGCGCGGGATATTCCTGCGGCTGTTGGCGTACACGAACGCGGCACCGGCGGCATAGATCACGCAGACCACGACGATCCAGATCCAGCTGATGCGGATGACATAGTGCGTGTAGATAAAGATCAGGTAGCACACGTGGCCAAGGAAGAACAACGACGTGCCGAGCGCAAAGAACTTCTTCTTGAGCGGCCAGAGCAGAAACAGATCGCCCAGGCAGCCAAACAGCAGGCCGGCGACCACCCAAAGCGACGGCATGCGGGCAAAGGCGAGGTAGGCCAGCGCAACGACCGGCATCAGCGCGACCTTGGTCGGCTTGCGCAGGTCGTCATCGCCGCGCCAGCAGCTGATGAGGTGCACGATGGCGAGCACCGCCAGGAACACCGGGAACACCCATTTTAATACGATCATCTTATCCCATCCTATCTCCAATCAGAATGTGTTCGGAATCCGCGCAAGTTTACATCTCGTTCATTGACACGGTATTCCGATGCAATTATAATAGATTTGGAAGTTTATCGTCAATGATTATTGGCAATATTTTAATACTTAATATGCTTGAAGGTGTCCGTTCATGCTTTATTATCTGCTGCTCATTCCCGCCGTGCTCAGCACAGCGTGGATTTATTTTTTATCCCCCGCGCTGAGCTACTGGTGGCTGCTGCCGATCCTGATCGGCTGCTTCGCGGCGGCAAATCTCGTGTACGTGCTGCTGATGTTCGTCTGTTCGTGGTTCGCCGGGCCGAACAAAATGTATACGCACATCAGCCCGTTTTACCACGCGCTGACCATGGCGCTCGACGGCTGGATCCTCGCGCTCTGCCGCGTGAAGATCCACGTCACGGGCCTCGAAAAGGTGCCGACGGACACGGAATATCTGTTCGTGAGCAATCACCGCTCCAACTTTGACCCCATGGTGCAGTGGTGGGTGCTGCGGCGCTGGCGGCTGGCGTTCGTGTCCAAGCCGTCGAACATGCGCAAGTTCGTCATCGGCCCGTTCGTGCGCCGGTGCTGCTTTCTGCCGATCGACCGCGAGAACGCGCGCAACGCCCTGACCACGATCAACACCGCGGCCGACCTCATCCGCGCGCATACGTGCTCGTTTGCCATCTATCCCGAGGGCACGCGCAGCAAAAGCGGCGAGCTGCTGCCCTGGCACGCCGGCTCGCTCAAGATCGCGCAGAAGGCCAATGTGCCCATCGTCGTTGCGACGATCGAGGGCACGGAGCGCATCGCGCACAACGTCCCCTGGCGGCGCACGCACGTGTACCTGCGTATCCGCGAGGTCATCCCGGCCGAGACCGTCAAGGCCACCAAGACGAACAACCTCACTGAAGGCATCCGCAGTAAAATGCTCGCTGAGCTGGGCAAATAATCCTGAAATGTCAAGCATTTTCCTCGTCCGCACACTTGCGGGCGAGGATTTTTTATACAGGTAAGATAATGTGTCACATTTTTATCGAAAATGTTGAAATTTGTCGAAATACGTCCTATAATAACAGACTGTCCTCAAAGACCACAGACAGGAGGTTTTTTGCAATGACAACCCACAAAAACATAACACGGATCCTTGCGGTCCTGTTGGCCGTACTGCTGTTCGGCCAGCTCGCCGCGTTCCAGATCCCGGCCTTTGCCGCGGACGTCGTGCCGGACGTGCACGACGGCGCGGCCTACATCCCCGACGACGCGGACGTCAACGATCTGCTCAGCCAGACACTGCTGAGCAACTACAGCGACGTCGGCTGCCAGGAATGGGAGTACAAAGCAACCAGCACGCTGTCCGGCGGCGCGACCAAATGGGTGCCCGTGACCGGCACCACTGCCGGCATCATCCCCGCGCTCACGGCGGGCAAGGCGGGCTTCCCCGCGCTGGATGTGCTCGGCATGAGCTATCCCGCGCTGGACAGCCAGTCCCCCGCGCAGGACTACGCCGTGCGCCTGAAAGGCACGACGGAGGTCTACACGTTCACGAAGCTGGCACAGCCCGCGGATGCGGACACGGATACCCCGGCCGATACGCCGGCGCAGACGCCGGACACCACCCCGGCTGACACGCCGGAGGAACCGGCCGACGCACCGGAGACTTCTGGCGAGACCTATCAGGTCAACATCCCCTACACGGCGAACGGCGCCATCGTCGCCGCCGTGCTGCCCGATGCGGACGCCGCGTCCGTGACCGTGACCTATGAGGCCAAGGCGAAGATTTCATCGAAAATCACCGCCTATGTACCGCTCGAGGGCGGCTGGGAAAAGGTCAAAATTCTTCCGTATGAATTCCCGGCCATCGGCGTAGGCACCTATCAGGTGAAGCTCACTGCGGGCGGCACCGACACGATCGTCACCGTGACGCTGACCGACGCGCGCGCGGACGCAAAGATCGTGCTCAAGGAGGGCGTGTCCGTCACCTACACGAAGGACGCCGCCGCCATGCGCACGCAGATCCTCGACAAGCTCATCGACTGGTCGCAGACCACCGTGAGCAAGGAAGCCGCGGCCGAGAGCATGGTGCTGGAATACCACGGCACCGGCTACAGCAAGGCCGGGGTCCCGCACAAGGACTGGTACCCGATCGAGGGCGGCACGGTGAGTTTTGGCATTGACTACACCGCGTCGAGCCTCGGCGCCGGTGAAAACCAGAAGATCCGCGCGAGCTTCCCGACCACGGCGGACTATCACGGCTGTGACGCAGCCGAGGGCACGCTCACGGTCGACAAAGCCAATGTGCGCGTCAAGGTGCAGGCGGCCGCCATCTCCGCCGGTGAGACCCTGACCACGCAGCAGTATGTGACCACGAACCCGGAGGACACCTTCAGCATCTTCAAGGTCTACAGCGGCGTGACGAGTGGCCTGTCCGGCATCGTCTACGTGCAGCTCCCGGAGAGTATGGTATCCGAGACCGCGCTGAAAATGCTCGACCCGATCGTCAAGCCCATTCTCGGCAAAACGCTCGCCGAAGCGCTGCGGGACGGCACAACCGTCGGCGAACTGCGTGCATTCCTGAAGGACAATCAAAAACTGCTGGATGGCGCGGCCGATTTTCTGAAGCTCATCGGCGTGGATATCACTGCGTTCACGAAGCTGGTCGACACGCTCAACAGCCTGCCCAGCGTGTTTGACAGCACGCGCGTGGCCTTCGGCTCGCCGAACCGCGCGGGCATGTACCTCGTGACGGCCATCGCCTCGAACCCGAATTACAATCCCGGCGTCGGCACCGGCGTGCTCGTCGTGAAGATGCACACCTCCGGCGCGAGCCTGAGCTGGAACAACAGCGAGACGACCTATGCCGCCAGCACGCTCAAGGCCGATACCCTCAATGCCACGCTTATGCGCGGTGACAGCGCCGCCGACAATCAGGACGGCGTGCACTACCGCTACATCGGCTTCACGGCCGCGCACAAGCTCTATGTCAGCAGCAAGGCGCCCACCGAGGCCGGCACCTACCGCCAGACCGCCTATATCTTCGGCGGCAACGACATGGCAAAGCCCATCTCCCGCACCGTGACGATCACGGCGGATTAAAACCCAGCAAAATGCAAAAAAGCTCCCGGAGCACGCTCCGGGAGCTTTTTATTATGGACTTAATGGCTGTCGGCCATGCGGTAGCCGACGCCGACCTCGGTGAAAATGTACTGCGGCTCGACCGGGTTCGGCTCGATCTTGCGGCGGATGTTCGCCATGTGCACGCGCAGAAGCTTGTTGTCTCCGCCGACGCCGGGGCCCCAGAGCTCCTTCATCATGGACTTGTAGGTGAGCACCTGCCCGGCGTGCCGGCCGAGCAGCGCCACGATCTTGTATTCGTTCGGCGTCAGGTGCGTGTCCTCACCGGCGAGAAAAACGCGGTGCTTGTTGTAGTCGATGCACAGGTCGCCGACGCGGTACTCCCCCGTCATGGCCAGGCCGTCGCTCGTGCCGTCGGTGCGCGTGTGGCGCAGGGCCGTGCGGATGCGCGCGAGCAGCTCCACCGTGCCGAAGGGCTTGGTCAGGTAATCGTCCGCGCCCATGTCGAGCGCGGCCGCCTTGTCGATCTCCGCGCTGCGGGCCGAGATGATGATGATCGGCATCCGGCTCCAGGAGCGGACGGAGCGGATGATCTCGCTGCCGTCCATATCCGGCAGGCCGAGGTCCAGCAGCAGCACATCCGGGCAGTGCGAGGCGATCATCTCCAGCGCGGTCTTGCCGTCAGGCGCCAGCAGGATATCATACCCGTGCGAGCGCAGCGCCGCCTGCAGATACTTGCTGATGCCGGGATCATCCTCGACAATGATGATTTTATCACGGATCATGTGTTCGATTCCTCCTCCGCCGGCAGCCAGAAGCGGAACTCCGCGCCGCCGTCGATCTTGTTTCTTGCATAAATCTCGCCGCCGTGCGCGCGCACGATCGCGCGGCAGACGCTCAGGCCGATGCCCATGTGGCGTCTGCGGTCGGATGCCTCCACCGCGCCGAGCGGCAGATAGCCGTCAAAGAGCACACCGAGCAGCTGCGGCGGGATGCCGTCGCCGTTGTCGGCCACGGTCAGCCAGACGCGGCGGGCATCTTTGCGGATCTCGATGAAGATCTCCGTTGCCGACGGGCTGTGCTTGGCGACGTTCTCCAGCAGGTTGAGCAGCACCTGCTCGATGAGCGTGGCGTCCATCGGCACGAGCAGGATCTCCTCCGGCTTCGAGACCGTGATGGGGATATCGGTCTTGCAATTTTTGCGAAAGCGCCGGATGGCACTGCCGACGATCTCCTCGACGACCTCGTCCGATTTCTCGATCACGACGCCTTCATCGCAAAAGCGCGTAACGGACAGGATGTTCTCCGACAGGTGCAGCAGCCACTGCGCGTTCTGGTGGATCTCCTCGACCATGCCGCGCCCCTCGTCCGTGAGCGCCTCGTTTTCCTCCACGGTCGCGCTCAGGCCCATGATGGCCGTCAGCGGCGTGCGGATATCGTGCGACACGCTGCGCAGGAGGTTGGCGCGCATGCGGTCCCGTTCCGCCTCGTAGCGCAGCTGCTCCTGCCGCTTGATCTGCGTCGTGAGCGTGCTCACGAGCACGCTCACGACCAGCATGACCGTGAACGTCAGCGGATAGCCGTCGATCGTCAGGTTGAATTCGTGAAACGGATAGGTAAACAGATAGTTCACGCTCACCACACTGACGGCCGATGCCAGGATCCCGGGCCAATACCCGGTGGTAAAGCGCGAGACGAGCACCACCGCCAGAATGAACACGGACGTGGCAAACGGATTGTTGTCATCATAGCAGACGGACAGCAGCTCGCACACGGCAACGGCGCAGCCCATGATCAAGATGAACATGAGCGTATCGCGCAGCCATTGCGGCAGGCGCTTGCTTGCTTTCTGCATAAGCATCCCTCTTTCCGGACAGCCGTCTTGGCTCCACTGTCAGCATAGCACATTGTCTGTCCAAACGCGACGGTCTTTGCAGCCTCAGGCGCATTCTTTTCCACCTTCTTAACGGCTGCGCAGCGTTTGGGCCGCTGTTTTCCGGAAACTTAGCGTATAGATTCCTTATAATAAAGTATCTTCACAGATCCCGTCCGGAGCACGGGCGGGACATCGGGGGAAAGGAGGCAGTCACATGATCTTTGCAGCAGTTGGCGGCGGTATGATCATTGCCTGCGGCGCGTTTGTGTGGTACATCCTCAAGCGCTGATGCGCGCCACCGCGTCGAGGGAGAAAAAACGGAAAACATAAGTGATATATCCAGATCTATCACGGCAAAGGCCAGCCGGAAGCGGTTTCCGGCTGGCCTTTGTCGTGTATTTTTTGCTCAGCGCACGATCGCCTTCGTGCACAGCCAGTCGCACCAGTCGAGGTCATACTTGGCGTAGACATGGGTGCTGTCGCCGCTGGCGTCGGCGCGCAGGTTGCCGTTTTCGTCGTCGAAGAGTTCGTTGATGTCGATGTAGAAGATCGTCTTGCCGTCGGCGAGCGCGGCGAGCTTTTCGTTGAGCTTGTCAATGCGGGGGTTATTGAACGTCGCGTCCGTGCTCGAGCGCGAGGGGCCGACGTGCAGGTTCGCCTCGACGAAGATGATGGCGTCCGGCTGCGCGGCGCGCACGGTGTCGACGAGCGAGGAGAACTTTGCCGTGATGTCGTCCAGATCGTTGCCGAGCTCGTTGATGCCGAGCATAATGTAGACCTTGCCGAACGTCTTCTGACTCAGCAGCTGCGGCAGCGTGACGGTGCCGACATTTTTTACGGCGACGGCCTTCGTCTGTGCAACGTAGACGTTCAGACCGACGTCGGCGAAATACGTCGCGTTTTTCAGGCTGCCGTATTCGGCGATGCCGACGGTGCGCGAGTCGCCGATGAAGAGCGCATCGTCAAAATACGATGCGTCCACGGTCGTGAACTGCAGCGGCGTCGGCTCCGGCGTGGGTGTCGGCTCCGCGGCGGTCTCCTCCGGCGCCGCCGTGACGGCCGCGGCCGGCTGCTTGCCGACACTGCTGCGGTCGATCAGGCCGCGGATGAGAAACGGCGCCGCCGCGATGGCGGCCACCAGCAGCAGGATGAGGAAATATTGCGGTTTGATGCGTTTCATACGTCAGCGCTCCTTTAGAATCGGAAGTACATGAAGGGGTCGTTCATGCCCTTGCTCAGGCAGAACAGGCACAGCCAGAACAGCACGGCCAGAATGACCGCCCCGGCCCACGTGCCCTTGAGCCGGCGGTACAGATGCGCCGGCAGCGACGTCGAGCACAGCAGGCCCAGCACGAGAAACACCCCGTAGGTCTTGCCGTACTTGAGAAAATCGAGCGGGTAGGCCGCCGCGTGCGAAAACAGCGGCAGCAGCCGGCCGAAATACGCGCCGAGCTGCCCGAGGTCCGACACGGAGAACACCGCCCACGACAGCGGGATGAGCACGAGCATGTACAGATGCCCGAGGACCGGCCAGCGGTCGAGATATTTCTTGAGCCAGAGCTTTTCGACCGTGAGGATTCCAAACAGGCCGAGGCCCCAGAGCAGGAAGTTCAGGTGTGCGCCGTGCCAGAGCCCGGTCGCGGCCCAGACGACCAGCAGGTTAAAAATCATGCGCCCGCGGCTGCAGCGGAGCGGGAAATACAGATACTCGCGGAACCATGTGCCCAGCGTGATGTGCCACCTGCGCCAGAACTCCGTCATGCTCAGCGCGAGGTACGGACAGCGGAAGTTCTCCGGCAGGTGGAAGCCGAGCATCCGGCCAATGCCGATGGCCATGAGCGAGTAGCCCCAGAAGTCAAAATAGAGCTGGAACGAATACGCGAACGCGGCCATCCACGCCAGCGGCGTCGAGAGGCTCTCAAAACCGATCGTGGTCACATCGCTCCAGAGGCCGCCGAGCTGGTTGGCGAGCAGGATCTTGAGCGCCATGCCGAACACGAACAGCTTCAATCCGTCGACCGCCTGCCGCAGCGACACATCGCGCGCGCCGAACTCCGGCTGCAGCTGCGCATAGCTCGCGATCGGGCCGGAGACGAGCTTCGGGAACATGGTCAGGTACGTGCCGAACGTGAGCAGCGAGCGCTCCGGCGCGACCGTGCCGCGGTAGACGTCGATGAGATAGCCGGCGGCGGAAAACGTATAAAAGCTGATGCCGACCGGCAGCACCCAGCCCAGCAGCGGCACGGCCGCCTTGCCGCCGGACACCCAGCCGAGCACGCCGTTGACGCCGGTGAGCAGGAAGTTGAGATACTTAAATAGGAACAGCCACAGGAAATTGTAGCACAGGCCGACGATGAGCCACAGCTTTGCGCGCGACTTGTCGCGCGTGATGGCAAGGCCCAGCCCGTAGTTGACCAGCACAGATGCGGCCAGCAGCGCAAAGTACGCCCACTGACCGTCCAGCCCGATGATATAAAACACACAGCTCCCCACCAGCAGCACGGCATTGCGCGCGCCGGCCGGGCGCGACGGTGTCAGATAATACACCAGCAGAAACGCCGGAAAGAAGCAAAACAAAAACGACAGGCTGCTGAAAACCACGGACCCTATCCTCCTGAACCCTCGACAAACCCGCAAAAACAAAAAATTTCGCATGAAAAGGTTAACATAAATTTCGGCGTTTGTGTGCATTTTCCGACAAAAAAACTGCACAAACTTTCTGCCCGTTATTTGGTGGTTTTCGTGGGTGCTGCTGCGCGGGCGGAAGTGCGCGGCAGAAAAAGAAAAATCTCCGGCGCTGTGCGTTTCAGCGCCGGAGATTTTTCTTTTCTCAATATCCGATCGGTCGGGATGTCTGCGTGTCAGCTCAGGAGCACTTCGTCGGACTCGACCTGCGTGCCCGCCACCTCGGCGAACTTTTCGAGCAGGTCCTGCTTCGTGAGCTTCTTTTTCTCCTCACCCTCGATATCGAGGATGATATGGCCCTCGTTCATCATGATCAGGCGGTTGCCGTGCACGATGGCGTCCTTCATGTTGTGGGTGATCATCATGGCGGTAAGCTGGTTTTCGCGCACGATACGGTCCGAGAGTTCGAGCACCTTGGCCGCCGTCGCGGGGTCGAGCGCCGCGGTGTGCTCGTCGAGCAGGAGCAGCTTCGGCTTCTGCAGGGAGGCCATGAGCAGCGTCAGCGCCTGGC
>ERZ780144.3758-NODE-3758-length-10497-cov-2.898200_pt1 | contig 10497 bp, 9 predicted proteins | sample MGYA00511380_ERZ780144 | MGnify/ENA primary metagenome ERZ780144 (study PRJEB29588, sample SAMEA1965858) | human gut metagenome | biome: human gut; feature: human-associated habitat; material: faeces | place: Denmark | collected 2008/2010 ... | reverse complement strand
GCAGCCGATCCGTATCGGTGAATTCCGGATCACGGACGGCGGCTTCTCCTTCGTCGATAATTCGATCAAACCTGCCGGTCAGTTCCGGTTCGCCGATCTCAATACCACAGTGAAACCGGTCGCGATCGGAGGCGAAAACACGCCTTCGTCACTCACGATGACCGGCGTCGTGAATGGGGTTTCCAAGATCAACGTCACGGGCAGCGGCTCGCCTTTCGTAGATAAGGGGAAACTCACCGCCAAGGGAACGATCTCCGCGGTCTCGATGCCGTTCTTCTCGCCCTACACCGTTCACTATGTGTCCTACCCGATTCAGAAGGGCAACCTCACGATCAAATCGGATATCTCGCTGAAGGACAAGACCTACCTCAGCGTCGATAACCACATCCTGATTGAGCAGCTCGCCTGGGGCAACTACATCCCGAACGACACGTCGACCAGCCTCCCTGTGACGCTCGCCACCGCGCTCCTCACAGACGGTCAGGGGAATATCGAATTTGATCTGCCGATCTCGGGCAACCTCGCGGATCCTGAGTTCTCGTTCTCGAGCCTCATTCTCACAGGGCTTGAAAACCTGATCATCAAGGTCGTGGCAGCGCCTGTGAATCTGCTTGCCTCGATCGGAAACCTCGTGCTTGGCGGCTCTTCCTCCAGCGCTGCGGCTTTTGTCCCGTACATGTCCGGCAGCGGCCACATGACGGCTGATCAGCAGAAGAGCACGCTCGCCCAGATCACGAAGGCGCTGAAAGATAACCCCAAGATGAAGGTTGAAATCACGCCGGTGGTCAGTGTGAAGGGGGATGACAACGCGCTCCATCAGAACACGTACCGCGGCCTTCTGAAGATCGTTCAGTCGACGCTTCCTGAAGCTGAACGGAGCCGTGAGAAGGCAGTCGACGCGCTCTATGCCCTCCAGTTCCCCACCGACAAGGCAAGCCATACGCTTGAAGAGAAGGAGGCGAAGCTCTACACCGCTGTGCAGCCTGATGCGAGCAACCTGCATAACCTCGCTGACTGGCGCTCGAGGAATCTCTCGAAAGCACTTGCCGACGCGGGTATCGCGGATAAGCGGATCTTCATCACCGCGCCTGAAATGGATAAGAAGGGGAACCTCGGCGGCGTGAAGATCAAGTTCATCAAGTAACCGGCTTAACAAAAAAGGATCCCCGTGAAGGGGATCCTTCTTCAGTCTGCAGGCCCGGCAGCAGTGCCGGGCCGCTCTTTTTTATCAGAGCGTATCCTTCTTCGACGTGAAGGAGTCGCTGTAGGTGCAGTCCTTATCGAGACCGGCTGCCGTCAGCGCGTTCACGGCATCCGTCACGAGACGCGGCGTACCGCAGATGTAGGCGTCATACTGGGACGCATCCGGATGATCCGCGAGGAACTGATCCTGCACGTGACCCACGCGGCCAGTCCAGCCTTCGGACTCGTCCGGGCGGCTGAGCACCGGGCAGTAGTGGAACCACTCGTGCTCGGCGTCCCACTTGCGGCAGAGCTCATCCATGTAGAGGTCGACCTTATGGCGGCCGCCCCAGTAGAGATAAACCTGGTGAGGCTTGGCGCTCGGGAGCTTGATGAAGTTTTCAATCATCGCCTTCGCCGGAGCGAAGCCCGTGCCCGTCACGAGGATCAGGATATCGTGCGGGGTGCGCTTATGCAGGTGGAAGTCGCCCGCGGGAGCGGCGATTTCAAGCTTCGTGCCAACCTGGATCGGCTCACCCTTGACGCCAAAGAGACGGTCCGTGAAGAGACCGCCCGGGACGTGGCGGATGTGAAGCTCAAGGCCATTTTCAGCCGGCGTATCGCAGGCGATCGAATAGCTGCGGCGTTCCTTGTTTTCCAGAAGAATGTCGACAAACTGTCCGGGGATGAATTCGATCGGCTTGCCGGAATCGGCCTTCAGCACGAGGCGGATCGCATCGGGGGCCACACGGTCCATCGCGGCAACCGTAACGGGGATGTTGCGCACGAGCTTCTTGATCTGCACGGCGATTTCCACGTCACTCGCGGCTTCCGTGCTGCAGGTCAGAATCTTCGGGCCGTGGGACGGCACACCTTCCTTGCTGCCCGGGGCATACGTGATGAAGTCGCCAGAGACAACGTTAGCGGAGCAGGAGCCGCAGAAACCGCTGCGACAGGCGTGAGGGATGTCATAGCCAGCGCGCTCGGCGGCATCCAGAATCCGCTCGCCCTTCTCAGCCGGAAAAGACACATCGGTTCCGGAAATTTTCACCAGAAAAGCCATTCTTTGATTTTCCTTATCGTTTTTCCCGCGGGGGGGGGCGTTCCCGAAGGAAAGGTATCCATGTAATTCTGAAAAGAATACCAGTACTCCACTGAATCAGCACGGCTTATTCCGGTGACACTATCCCACTTTCGGGGTAAAGTGCGATACACAGTAAATGCTCTTTCCAAAAACTTTTTTCGGAGACGAAATGACGGATTCATCTATTGAGGCGATTTCCCCAAAGGCAGTGGCGGCGGCCCTCTCGCGGGTCCGCACCCAGAGACCGCTCGTGCAGTGCATCACAAATGACGTCGTACAGGAAATCACGGCCAATGTGCTTCTGGCAGCCGGAATGTCCCCGGCCATGGTGCCGGCTCCGGAAGAAGCCGCGGCCTTCGCTCAGTTCGCTGCGGACGCTCTACTCTGCAATGTCGGAACACCTTCTGAAGAAAACAGCCGGGGCATGAAGCTCGCCGCGGCGACGATGTCTGAAGCCGGAAAGCCCTGGACACTCGACCCCGTGGGAGCGGGCGGCACCGCCTGGAGAGACGATCTGATTTCCGATCTGATTGACCTCAGGCCCACCGTGATCCGGGGAAATGGTTCTGAAATTCTTGCCTGCGCCGGGTTTGCCCATCAGTACAAGGGCGTCGACTCACTCGAGCCGCTCGGCGCTCGACGCCGCCAAGGCGCTTGCCCAAAGGTCAGGCGGCATCGTCTGCGTGTCAGGCGAAACGGACTACGCGACTGATGGTACCCGCGTGCTCGCGGCGGTGGGCGGCAACGTCATGGCGACGCTCGTGGTGGGCACCGGATGCTCGCTCTCCGCTCTGACCGCGGGTTTCGCCGCGAAGGCGGAGGATCCGCTCGTCGCCACCATCGCCTGCTGTCAGTTCGTGAAACGGGCCGCGGAAATCGCGGGGAAAGCCTCCCGGGGCCCGGGTTCCTTCCACGACGCTTACCTCGACGCGCTCTACACTCTGCAGCCCGAAAACTTTCTTGAAGAGGCCGTCTGATGGCGCTCCCTGATCTGTCGCTTTACCTGGTGCTCGACCCCGTACTCTGCGGAGGCGCGGACGGCATGGTGTCCACCGCGGTCGCTGCTGCCCAGGGAGGGGCCGGCATTATCCAGCTCCGGGCTCCGGACTGGAAGAAGCGGGAGCTCGCGGCCTGCGGACGAGCTCTGATCCGCGCCCTTGCGCCCTACGGCGTGCCGCTCGTCGTAGATGATCAGGTGGATGTCGCGATGGCAATCGGCGCGGCCGGCGCTCATGTCGGGCAGAAGGACCTCCCGGCAGAAGACGCGCGGCGCCTCATGGGACCGGAAGCGATCATCGGGCTCTCGGTCTCAAACGCGGCGGAGCTTGAGGCAAGCCGCAGCCTCGCCGCGGCCGGCGTGGTCGACTATCTCGGTATCGGTCCGATCGAAAGCACCTCCACGAAACCAGACGCGGCCGCGCCTCTCGGGCTCCCGGGGTTTGCTGCGCTCGCTGCCGTGAAACCCTGCCCGGTTGTCGCGATCGGCTCCGTGAAGATCCATAACGCCGCGGCTCTCGCCGCGGCCGGAGCGGACGGCATCGCTGTCGTTTCGGCAATCTGCGGCACCGCGGATCCCCGCGCCGCGTCAGAAGCGCTTCTCGCGGCTTTCCGTTCAGGATTGAAAAAATAACCTTAGGTGTCAGGAAGGGCCCCGTTTCCCTGAATTGATTCCGCCGCCAAAAGAAGGCGGAGCCGCGGGGCAATCCTGATAAAATCGAGCTGCTGACCATACGGTCTGAGGCTCACGCCCGGACCGTACGGAACCTTATTTCTTTTGAGGCATCCGAAGAATGGCTTTGTTCTCTGAAAGCAAACTGAAAAAACTCCGCTATCCCTACAACACAGCAAGGATGGTGAGTCTCGTGAAGGCAATCGAAACCTCGGACGCAGGCGGCAAATACTGGTCCAAAACCGAGGCTGAAGAGATCACCGCGGAGCTGATCCGGGAAACCACCCCGGGCTCCAAGGCGTCGGACTTCATCCAGAAGCGCGCCGCGCTCGCCTTCTCCCGGATGTCGAAGCGTTCCCCGACGCTTCTCACGATGAAACTGAACTACGGCTCCCGATCGCTTGTCGCGCTCTGCCTCATTCTCGGTTCCTACCTGCTCGGCGCATTCGGTGAGCGGTTCCTGTCGACCGGCGCGGAAATCAATCTCTTTTCTCCGATCTACCTCTTTATCTTCGGGTGGAGCCTCTTCCTCTACGCGGCGCTCATCATTCTGGGGCTTGTGAGCATTGTCCGGCGCCGTCATATCGAATTCCCGCTCCGCACGACGCTCGCGAAACTTTCCGATGGACTTTTCGCCCCGAAGATCATCACCTCCGGTATCCGCCAGGAGTTCCTGAAAATCTGGACTCCGACCGTTCTGAGGCTCTCCCAGTTCCGCATTGCCCGCATTCTGCACTGGGCGTTCCTCGCCTTCACGGCCGGCGTGATTTCCAGCATCATCGTCCGGGGACTCGGCCACACCTATCTGATCGGCTGGGATATCGTCGGGCTGCATAATTCGCCGGATAACGTCTGCGATATCTTCAATACCCTCTTTGGCTGGATCCCCGCGGCACTGAATCTCGGCCCGCTGCCGGACGTGAACACGGTGGCCGCGATGCGTCTCGACCGTCTGCAGGACGCCGCTACAACCTCAGCCGCCGCGGCTTCCGCTTTCGCGCCCGCCGCCTCCTGGCTCCCGCGTCTCTTCATTCTCTACGGCGTTGTCGTGCTGATCCCGCGTCTCCTTCTGATCCTCTGGGATACGATCGGGATCCGGATCCGCTCCGAACGCCTCCCGTTTGAGATGGATGGGTATTTCGCGGATATCCTCCGCACCGCTGAAGCGGCTGTCGCGGGTGTTGCCGCTGCCACAGCGGCCGCCGCCGAAACCGTGCACGAAGCCGCCGCGTCGGATGTGAAGGACGCGGTTGAAGTGAAGCCTGATGAGGAATCCGGAAAGCAGTCCTGATTCCTTACGAAGTCTTCTTTCCTTTTAGCCGCTTTCCAATCCGGAAAGCGGCTTTTTTGATGCCTCCATCAGGAGCGCCTGCTCGCCCCCCCCTTCCTTCAAAAACGTGAAGCAATCGGGTTCAGACGGCTTCAGGGGACCTCCTGCCTGACCAATCCTTATTCATCCTGCTCCACGCTCTTTCCGCCCTCAAAGGGGGCTCTCCGCCGCGCCACTCCCGGGGCCGGCGGATATCCGTCGCCAGGGTCCGCTTCCGGCCAGACGCTTTACAGGTAAAAAAATTCCCGGGCTGGAAAAACCAGACCGGGAATCTGAAGATCAGAGTCTTTCAGAAAGCGGATTCCTTACGGAACCATTTCGGAAATCTCAGGCTTCTTCACCTTGTGCACGAGGTCTTCACGCTTCACCTTCAGGTACATGGCGATAGCGGCTGCAACGAACACGGAAGAGTAAACCGAGCAGCAGATACCGACCGTCAGAGCCAGAGCGAAGTAGTGCAGCGCCGGGCCGCCGAAGAAATACATCGACAGCGTCATGCACAGCGTTGAGGAGTGGGTGATCACCGTACGGGAAATCGTCGCGGTAATAGCCGAGTTAATCACCTCAACCGTGCTCGCCTTTCTCATCGTCCGGAAGTGCTCACGCACTCGGTCGAAAATAATCACGGACTCGTTCACCGAGTAACCGAGCACGGCGAGCAGACTGGTCAGCACCTGCAGTGAGAACTCCCACTGGAAGAACGCGAACAGACCGGCAACAATCACCAAGTCATGCATATTCGCGATCACGGCGGCGACTGAGAACTTCCACTCGAACCGGAACGCGAGGTAGATCATGATGCCCAAGCAGACAAGCGCGAGAGCGGTGGCGCCGTCAGTGGCGAGCTGCTTGCCGACCTGAGGACCGACAAACTCGACGGAGTGCTGCTTCACGCCCGGAGTCTGGGCGGAAAGAATATCCATCACCTGCTTCGCCTGCTGGCCGGAGGTTTCATTTCCCTTCAGCGGCACGCGGATCAGGATGTCTTTGGCCGTACCGTAGTTCTGCACGGAGACCTCAGGCGAGATCTTCTCGGCCAGAACCTTTCGGATCTGATCCGTGTCAGCAGCGCTCGGATACGTCACTTCAATGTTCGTGCCGCCCGTGAACTCAATCGAGAAGGCAAGCCCCTTCGTCGCAAGGAAGAACACGGCGAGGCAGAACATGATGATCGATGCAATATTCAGGTACAGCGAATAGTGCATGAACGGGATCGTTCGGCGAATGCGGAAAAATTCCATTATTTATCTCCTTGATCCGTTCGGTTATTTACCCGCGGACCCGGTGCCGGCAACCTTCTTGGGAGGGTCGGGGCGCCAGATCTTGCCGATGTGAATCTTCTTCAGGTGCTTCTGACGGCCATAGACCAGATTCACAAGACCGCGGGAGACAAACACCGCCGTGAAGAGCGAGGTCAGAATACCGAGACAGTGCACCACAGCGAAACCGCGGATCGGACCGGAGCCGAAGATCAGCAGAGCGATACCGGCGATGAGAGACGTCACGTTCGAGTCCACAATCGTCGCGAAGGCTCTGTCATAACCTTCCTTGATAGCCACCTGAGGCGTCCTCCAGGCTCTCAGTTCCTCTCGGATACGTTCGTTGATCAGCACGTTCGAGTCGACGGACATACCGATTGAAAGCGCGAGAGCGCCGATACCCGGCAGCGTGAGCGTTGCCTGCAGCATCGAGAGGATGGCAACAATCAGGATCACGTTGAAAAGCAGCGTGATCGCTGAAATGATGCCGAACACCTCGTAGTACATCATCATGAAGATCGACACCACGATGAAGCCGTAGATCGACGCCTTGAAGCCCGCGGCAATGTTTGCCTGGCCGAGGCTCGGGCCGACAAGTCGTTCTTCCACGATTTCCATCGGAGCTGCCAGTGAACCGGCTCTCAGCAGCAGAGCCGTATCCGTCGCTTCGATCGTCGTCATCGCACCGGAAATCTGCACGTGACCGCCGCCAATTTCCTGACGGATCACCGGGGCCGTCACCACCTGGCCGTGTCCCTTCTCGAAGAGGATGATCGCCATGCGCTTGCCGACGTTATCGCGGGTCACTTCCTTGAAGATCCGGGCGCCCTTGTTGTCGAGCGTCAGATTCACGGTCGGTTCCTGCGTCTGGGAGTCGAAGCCCGGCTGCGCGTCCTGAAGGTTTTCACCGGTCAGCAGCACGCGGCGGCGGACGAGCACCTGGTGGTTCTCGCGGTCAGTGAAGACCTCGTCACCGAACGGAACCGTGCCGGATGCCATCTGGGTATAAGCCTCAGGCGTGTCATCCACCATGCGGATTTCGAGCGTTGCCGTACGGCCGAGAATGTCCTTAGCCTTCGCCGTATCCTGCACGCCCGGCAGCTCAACCACAATGCCGGTCGCGCCCTGCTGGGCAATCACAGGCTCCGCAACGCCGAGTTCATTGATTCGGTTATGCAGCGTGGAGATATTCTGCTTGATCGCGTAGTCCTGAACATCGCGGATCGCCTTATCGGTCATGCGGGCGACAATCTGATAGGTGCCGCCGTCCTGACGGTCTTCAAGCGCGAGATCTGGATCGGTGCTGCGGATCAGATCGAAGGCCTTATCGCGGGAATTCTCATCCGCGAACTGCATCACGATCGTGTCGCCGGAGCGGTCAACGCCGTTATTGCGGATGTCCTTATCGCGGAGCTGCGTGCGGATATCAGCGGCGTTCGAGTCAATACGCTTATGAATGGCGGCCTTCATATCAACTTCGAGACGGAAATGCACGCCGCCACGAAGGTCAAGACCAAGGTACATCGGCTTGCCGCCGATCGCCGAGAGCCATTCCGGAGTGTTCGGCACGAGGTTCAGCGCGATCACATAATCCGGGTTCGTCGGATCCGGGTTCAGAGCCCGTTCCAGCACCTCACGGCCCTGAAGCTGGAGCTCGGAGTCCGTCACGCCGAAACGCACGCGGACGCTGGCGCTCGACTGCTGGCTGCCGGCATCCAGGTGTACGGCCTGAGGCTTGATTCCTGCGGATCGCAGCGCGTCCTCAACCTTCGCCATGGTGGCATCCGTTACCTTCACCGTCGCCTTTCCGGGAGAGACCTGAATAGCAGGCGACTCGCCGAAGAAGTTCGGGATCGTGTAGAGAATACTGATGACGAGGGCAAACAGGATGATGAGGTATTTCCAAATGGGATAACGATTCATCTTGACTACCCAAAACCCGGCCTGATAAGCCGGGCATAAAGAATAATGCAGACCCGCTCGGGCGCTGTATCCAGCGTGAGCAGGGCCTGCCTCAGGAAGCCCGGAAAGGCTTCCTCAATAAATCTGTCCTGCGCGAAACCGGCTTCTCAGAACTTGACGGTTCCCTTCGGGAGCACGTTCGCGATGGTCTGACGGGCCATGACGATCGTCACCGGGGTGCCTTCGACGGTCGAGATCTGGATCTTGACGTTCTGTTCGTCGAGATCAGCGACCTTGCCCATGATGCCACCGGCGGTCATCACTTCATCGCCCTTGTTGAGACCTTCGACCATCTTCTGGTGTTCCTTCGCGCGCTTCTGCTGCGGGCGGATCAGGAAGAGCCAGAAAACGACGATGATGAGAATGAGGGGCAGGACCTGCATAAGAGCGGCGAAAGCACCGCCGGCTGCGGCGTCTGCCGCGAGAGCATCAGAAATCAGAAACATGAGGTCTCAAGTCCTTGTTTATTCATTAGCCGAAAAGGGTACAGTCCCCCGGCCGGAAATCAATCAGCTGATTATAAAGGAATAGGCCTCCCCGCTGTGCCAGCCGGGGAGGCCCTTCAGAGTGCAGAGCGTCAGCCTACGCCGCGGGCGCGGTCGCGGTAGAACTGCTCTTTCCACTCCTCAAACGTTCCCTTCTCGAGCGCGTCGCGCATCTCAGCCATCAGCGTGAGGTAGAAGTGAATGTTGTGGATCGTATTCAGACGGGCGCCGAGAATCTCACCCACCTTGTGCAGGTGGTGGAGGTACGACCGATCGTAGTTGCGGCAGGTGTAGCAGTCGCAGCTTTCATCGAGCGGCGCGAGGTCCTTGATGTACTTCGCATTCTTGATCTTCACGTCGCCGTAGCGGGTGAAGAGCCAGCCGTTTCTCGCATTCCGGGTCGGCATCACGCAGTCGAACATGTCGATACCCTGGGAGACGCCTTCAACCAGATCCTCAGGCGTACCGACACCCATCAGGTAGCGGGGCTTGTCGTCCGGGAGCTGGCTCACGATCTCCTCTTCGATCCGGTTCATCTCAGCCTTCGGTTCTCCGACCGAGAGGCCGCCTACCGCGTAGCCGTCAAAACCGATATCGACGAGTCCGTGAAGCGACTCTTCGCGCAGGTGCTTATACATGCCGCCCTGAACGATGCCGAAAAGCGCGTTCGGGTTCCCGAGGCGGTTGAATTCGTCCTTGCAGCGCTTCGCCCAGCGAAGCGACATGCGCATCGAATCCGCCGCCTGCTTCTCAGTCGCGGGCTTGCCGTCGATTTCGTACGGCGTACATTCGTCAAGCTGCATCACGATGTCGGAATTCAGCACAGTCTGGATCCGCATCGACTCTTCAGGCGACAGGAAAAGACGACGGCCGTCAATCGGGGAGGCAAACTTCACGCCCTCCTCGGTGATCTTCCGGATACCGCGAAGTGAGAAGACCTGGAATCCGCCCGAATCGGTCAGGATCGGACGATCCCAGTGCATGAAGTCATGCAGCCCCTTATGGAGCCCAACCACTTCAAGCCCCGGACGGAGCCAGAGGTGGAAGGTGTTGCCCAGAATGATCTGGGCGCCGTTGTCCTTCAGCTCCTCCGGCGTCATCGACTTCACGGTGCCGCAGGTGCCGACCGGCATGAAGATCGGCGTCTGCACGACGCCGTGATTCAGGTGCAGTTCACCGCGGCGGGCTTTGCCCGACGTTTTCAGAACTTTAAAAGATAGCGCCACGGGCGTGTCCTCCGTTATTTGGCCTGGGGGGCATTCTCGAGGAACATCGCGTCCCCGTAAGAGAAAAACCGATATTTGTTTTCAATCGCGTGACGGTACGCGTCAAGGATCCGCTCGCGGCCCGCGATGGCGGAAACAAGCATCACGAGAGTCGACTTCGGGAGATGGAAGTTCGTGATCAGAGCGTCAATCGTATTGAACTTGTAGCCCGGGGTCACAAAGAGCGTCGTATCGCGGGCACCGGACTGAATCCGGCCCGGAGCCACCGCCGCGGCTTCAAGCGTGCGGAGCGACGTGGTG
>ERZ780144.3750-NODE-3750-length-10517-cov-3.115657_pt1 | contig 10517 bp, 7 predicted proteins | sample MGYA00511380_ERZ780144 | MGnify/ENA primary metagenome ERZ780144 (study PRJEB29588, sample SAMEA1965858) | human gut metagenome | biome: human gut; feature: human-associated habitat; material: faeces | place: Denmark | collected 2008/2010 ... | reverse complement strand
AATGCGACGCTCTACCGACTGAGCCACAGCAGCGAACCTCGTATAATATAGCATGGGGTTCTACAAATGTCAACACTATTTTTAAAAAAAGTTTAAAAAAATTTGGAAGCCATTTACCCCCTTTCCCATTTAAAGGAAATGTGTTATCATAAGTTATTATCATGCGGCGTGCAGAAGGCAGCCGCAAACAGTATGGAGGACTTCACGATGGAAAAAGAAAAAGAAGTTTTAGAGACAGCGGAAGAGAAAGAAGTTGTTTCCAAGAACTTTATTGAGCAGGAGATCGATAAAGATCTGGCTGAGGGTGTTTACGATCACGTTCAGACCCGTTTCCCGCCGGAGCCGAACGGTTACCTGCATATCGGACATGCTAAGTCCATTTTATTAAACTACGGTCTTGCCCAGAAATACGGCGGCAAGTTCAACTTAAGATTTGATGATACCAACCCGACGAAAGAGAAGACGGAGTTCGTTGAGTCTATTATGGCCGATGTAAAGTGGCTGGGTGCAGATTTTGAGGACAGACTGTTCTTTGCTTCCAACTATTTTGAAAAAATGTATGAGTGTGCTGTTTTCCTTATTAAGAAGGGAAAAGCCTTTGTCTGCGATTTAAGCGCTGAACAGATCAGAGAGTACAGAGGCGATTTCAATACACCAGGTAAGGAAAGCCCATACAGAAACCGTTCCATCGAAGAGAACCTGCGTCTCTTTGAGGAGATGAAGGAAGGCAAGTATCAGGACGGCGAGAAGGTTCTTCGCGCAAAGATCGATATGGCTTCCCCTAACATCAACATGAGAGACCCGGTCATCTACCGTGTAGCTCATATGCATCATCACAATACAGGTGATAAATGGTGCATCTATCCGATGTACGACTTCGCTCATCCGATCGAGGATGCGGTAGAGCACATTACCCATTCCATCTGTACCCTGGAGTTTGAGGATCACCGTCCTCTGTATGACTGGGTAGTAAGAGAGTGCGAATTTGAAAATCCACCTCGTCAGATCGAGTTTGCAAAGCTGTACCTGACCAACGTGGTTACAGGTAAGCGTTATATCAAGAAGCTGGTAGAAGACGGAATTGTAGACGGTTGGGATGATCCTCGTCTGGTATCCATCGCTGCATTGCGAAGAAGAGGTTATACACCGGAGTCCATCAAGCGTTTTGTAGAGTTAGTTGGCGTGTCAAAGGCAAACAGCTCTGTTGACTATGCAATGCTTGAGTACTGCATCCGTGAAGACTTAAAACTGAAGAAATCACGTATGATGGCAGTGTTAGATCCTGTAAAACTGGTGATCGACAACTATCCGGAAGGACAGGTAGAAGAACTGGATGTTCCAAACAACCTGGAAAATCCGGAACTGGGAAGCAGAAAGGTTCCATTCTCCCGTGAAGTTTATATCGAAAGAGAAGACTTTATGGAAGAGCCGCCTAAGAAATATTTCCGTATGTTCCCAGGAAACGAAGTACGTCTTATGGGCGCTTATTTCGTAAAATGCACTGGTTGCGAAAAAGATGAAAATGGCAATGTAACTGTAGTACACGGAACTTATGATCCTGAGACAAAGAGCGGTTCCGGCTTTGAAGGCAGAAAGGTAAAAGGTACCATCCACTGGGTAGCTGTACCAACTGCAAAGAAGATCGAGTGCCGTCTCTATGAAAATATCGTAGATGAGGAAAAAGGTAAGCTGAATGCAGACGGAACCCTGAACTTAAATCCAAATTCCCTTACTGTATTAAAGGAGTGCTACGGTGAACCTGCTCTTGCACAGGCGGAGGCTTATGACAGCTTCCAGTTTGTAAGAAATGGTTATTTCTGTGCAGACTGCAAGGACAGCACCAAGGAAAATCCTGTATTTAACCGGATCGTTTCTCTGAAGAGTTCTTTCAAACTGCCGAAATAATGAAGTGAAGCAAAGCAATGAGGCTCTCTGGAAACAGAGAGCCTTTTTCATGTTAGGAGAAGCCCTATGGAATTAATGGTGCCTATTGAAAATAAAGACAGCATCCCCCTTTATGAACAGATCTACCGCTACATAAAAACAGAAATACGGGCCGGCAGACTGCGGGCTGGCAGCAGACTTCCTTCTACCAGGACACTTGCGGACAATCTTCATGTAAGCAGGAGTACGACCCAGTTGGCTTATGAACAGCTGCTATCAGAGGGATACATAGAGGCTCTTCCCTGCAGGGGATATTTTGTCTGTCAGATCGAAGAACTGGTAGAAGTAAAATATCACGGAGTGCCGGAAGAAAAAGAGGAAAAGCAGGAAGAAAATGAAAATTACAATTACAAAGTAGACTTTTCCCCAAGAGGTATCGACCTAGACAGTTTCCCTTTTAATGCCTGGAGAAAACTAAGCAAAAATACGCTGGTAGATGACAACAAAGATATGTTTGCAGTGGGAAATGCCCAGGGAGAATACAGCCTGCGTCAGGTGATCCGGGATTATCTTCACTCTGCCCGTGGAGTCCACTGCCGTCCGGAACAGATCCTGGTAGGTGCGGGAAGTGAATATCTTTTAATGCTCCTTTCCCAGCTGATCGGTCGCAGTACGGGTATCGCCCTGGAAAATCCCACTTACAAGCAGGCCTTTCGTGTATTTGAAAGCCTGGGTCATCCTATTTTTCCTGTATCTATGGATGAATGGGGGATGAAGGTGAAAGAGTTAGAGAAAACACAGGCACGGATCGCCTATGTTATGCCGTCCCACCAGTACCCCACAGGAATCGTTATCCCTATTAAAAGGCGGCAGGAGCTGCTGAAATGGGCCAAAAAACAGGAAGGCCGTTATCTGATCGAAGATGATTACGACAGTGAATTCCGTTATAAAGGCCGTCCGATACCGGCACTTCAGGGAATGGATGACAGCCAGAAGGTGATCTATATGGGAACCTTTTCCCGTTCCATTGCTCCGGCGATCCGTGTGGGCTTTATGGTACTTCCGGAGCCGTTGCTGGCTTTATACCGGGAAAAAGCAGGTTTTTATGCATCAACTGTATCAAGAGTGGACCAGAATATCCTGACTCATTTTATTATAGAAGGATATTATGAGCGCCATTTAAACAGGATGCGATCCGTTTACAGGGGAAAACATGATACGCTTCTTGCAGGATTAAGAGAGCTGGAACCCTATTTTGAGATCGGCGGTGAGTATGCAGGGATCCATGTTCTCCTTACCCATAAGAAAGGAATTTCAGAAAAGAAACTGACAGAGACTGCAGCACAGGCAGGTGTAAAAGTCTATGGAATGTCAGATTTTGTAATAGGACAAAATAAAGATCTTTTTCCGTCTACCGTTATACTTGGATATGCAAGTTTAAAGGAAAGTGAGATCACAGAGGGCTGCAAACGCCTTGTAAATGCCTGGAAAGAATTAGAAGGTGAATAAATTGAAAATAAATGGAAAAAAGCTTCCGGGACAGTGGCTGGCAGCATTGGTGGCTTATGGTCTGGCTCTTCCAACAGCTGGATTTTTGGGAATGAGCAGGGCTTTACCGGCAACAGAGCCGCCGGTTATGGAACAGACCGAAGCAACAGAAGAAACCATACCAGAATCGAGCGAAGTGCCGGAAAGTGATATGGAAACGGAAACAGCGCAGGAAATCGTAGAAGAAAATTCGTTCAGTGCCAGATATGAGGCACTTCCGCAAGATCAGAAACAGCTTTTGGAAGATATCCGTGTGGCAGTGGCAGCGGAAGATATGGTCCAGGCTGCCAAGCTTCTGGATAAAAAACAGGAGGTTCTTGCCCAGATCTTTTATGGAACCTTTGAAGGAGAACGTTTCCTTTATGATGGCAGTACCATTTCAGAGGAAATAGAGGGAGAGGGACTGGTATTTACCATGCCGGAGATCCTGTTTTACGGAACTTTTCAGGATGGCCAGCCTCAGGGAAACTGTCTGGCATTACAGTTTGTAAATGTGGACAGCCCCAGATATAATTTCTCAAACGGTGTATGGAGCAGTGGAAAAATGAACGGACAGGGAGCAACTGGCTACTGTTATTATGAAAATGTTCCCCAGGGGGAATATGCCTGGGTGGAAAAGCAGGGACAGTTTGTGGATGATGAAATGGAGGGCAGCATTTCCTATGAGATCCGTGGAACAGATGATACGCTGTCCCACTGGGATATGAATGTTTCCCAGGGAAAGATCCAGTTAGACGAACGTTGGACCCATCTGGATGATGCAGGCGAATACCAGCTTATGTCTGCGGACTCTGTCAGCCATGCCTATCTGATCGCAGATGATCAGGTAGATCAGGTATTGTGGATGAATCTTCTGGGCTGGGATTAAATGAAATATGGACAACAGAGGGGAAAATAGATATAATATCTAAAAGAAAAATCCGGTTAAATAGGATACGATACATGAATGGATAAAATGACGGAAACCAGACTGTAAAGGAGAAAGACATGAAATTCAATGCCGTTTTGACAAAAGAACAGGCAAAGGAAATGTTTGCTTATTTAGAAGACATATTTACAGAAGTAAAGGTCCTGGATATAGAAGCAGTCAGGCGTCTGGAAAAAGATAAAAATTCTATTTCATTAAAGGCATTCAGGGAACGGTGCCAGAAAAAAAGACTGGAATACGTTGAGTCCAGGGTATATCAGAGAATCGCGCGTTATGTGGAGATCGAAGGGGAACCTTACGTTGTAGAGATGTTGAATGTTCTGGGGGACGCAGCAGACTCAGAGGCAAATGCAAGGGAAGCACTGGTGGCAAAAGTCCGGGGATATAATGAAGAACTGTATCTGGATGCGCTGACAGGAGCTTACAACCGCAGATATTATGAGGACAGGATCCGCAAAGTGAAAAGTCATGCAGGAGTTGCAATGATCGATCTGGATGATTTTAAACTGTACAATGATACCTGCGGACATAATGCAGGGGATATGGTGTTAAATACAGTTGTGGGGATCGTGCGCAAATGTATCCGAAAAACAGATATCCTGATCCGGTATGGGGGCGATGAATTTCTGCTGATCCTTCCGGATGTGTCGGAAGATGTTTTTTCAAAGAAGTTAAAACAGATCCGGGATATGGTCTATGAGGCAGAAGTTCCCGGATATACACAGCTTCACCTGTCTGTAAGCATTGGAGGCGTTTTGGCTGATAATGAAACAGTGGAAAGCGCGGTAGGAAGAGCGGACAGCTTGATGTATCAGGCAAAGAACCGGAAAAATATGACGGTAACAGAAAAGTCCGGTATTGACAGTGTGAAAGGCAGGGAAAAGCAGCAGGTCCTGATCGTAGATGATTCCCAGATGAACCGTGAGATCCTTGCTGTGATCCTGGAAGAGGAATACAAGATCTTAGAAGCTGCAAACGGGGAAGAATGTATTGATCTGTTAAAGCAGTATGGAACCGGTATCTCACTGATCCTTTTGGATATCAATATGCCGGTGATGGATGGTTTTGAAGTATTGGCGCTGATGAACCGAAACCACTGGATCGAAGACACGCCGGTGATCATGATCTCCAGCGAAGATGGCGCGGCTTATGTGAGAAGGGCTTATGAAATGGGGGCATCTGATTATATCAGCCGTCCTTTTGATGCCCAGGTAGTACATCAGAGAGTGTTTAATACCATTAAACTTTACGCAAAGCAGAGACATCTGATCAGTCTGGTTACAGACCAGATCCAGGAAAAAGAGAAACACAACCGGATGATGGTCAGCATCTTAAGCCAGATCGTTGAGTTCAGAAATGGAGAAAGCGGCAGCCATGTATTACATATCAATACCATCACTGGCATGCTGCTGGAACGTCTGATGCAGAAAACAGACCAGTATCATCTGCTGTGGTCAGACCGTTTCCTGATCACAACAGCTTCCGCACTTCATGATATCGGGAAAATAGGAATTGATGAAAAAATATTAAACAAGCCGGGAAAACTGACAAAAGAAGAATTTGAGATCATGAAGACCCATACACTGATCGGTGCTTCTATGTTGGACAGTCTGGAAATGTTCCGGAATGAAAAACTGGTACAGGTTGCATACCAGATCTGCCGGTGGCACCATGAGCGGTATGATGGAAAAGGGTATCCGGACGGATTAAAGGGGGAAGAGATCCCGATCGCAGCCCAGGTGGTTGCAATGGCAGATGTATATGACGCCCTTGTAAGTGAGCGTGTATACAAGAAGGCATTTTCCCACGAAAAAGCCATTGAAATGATCTTAAACGGGGAATGTGGAGTCTTTAATCCCATCCTGTTAGGATGTCTGGTGGATATCCAGGATCGGTTAAAAGAAGAACTGCAGTCCGGATTTCAAAAGAAGAAAAATGAGGATCTTTATCCGGTATTATCAGAGGAGATAAAAGAGGAGACAGAAAAGTGAGAGAAAACAGAATATCTGTTTTTAGAAAACATACCTTAGGTATACTGGTTGCTTTGGGAATGGTTCTGTTTGGTTCTGTATTCATTTTATTTACAAATATTGGAAAAAACAAAGCGACTGTGGCAGCAGAAGAAACGTTACAGTTTATAAAGGAACAGAGCAGCCGGTCAGAGGCATTTGCAGAGTTTTATCAGGGCCTTCATCTGGAAATGAACGGGATCATAATGATCTGCAAAAATGGCCTTGTGACAGGATCAAATTTTGAGGAATATCAGGGAAAAACGCAGGCAGAGGCACCTTTGATCCAGAGTATAACAGAAGAGACAGAGCCGGATACTTTATTTTCCTTTCGCTACTACGGATCTGCTTATTATGGGGTCTTTGAGTCTTATGGAGAGAATGATCTGTACGTATTTTATCCTGTGGCTTCTGTTTTTTCCCTGAGGACCCTGGCATTAGCTTATGTCATGATCCTTTATATCCTTTTATGCAGTGTTTTCTTATGGCTGCGTCAGAGAGAAGAAAAGGAGCAGGAAGAAAGGGAAATGGCCTGTCAGGAGGCAGTTTTGTTATCTGCCACAAAGGAAGAAAAGGCAAATGCAGCTAAATCAGACTTTCTTCGCAAGCTCAGTTATGACATCCGCACTCCTATCAATGGCATCCGGGAACTGGTAGAATTGGGCAATCGTTATGACCATGACCTTGAAAAGCAGAGAGAATGCAGGAAAAAAATATGGGAGACCTCAGATGTGCTGTTAGATCTGATCTCAGACATGGTGGATATGGACAAGTTGGAGTCTGGCGCTGTGGATTTGGAACTGAGATCTTTTGATATGAGGGAGTTATATGAGGATGTCTGCCAGTGGGCAAAAGAGCTTGCTGCTGACAGAGGGATCCGTTACCACAGCAGACAGTTATCTGGGAAAAACTGGAAATTATATGGCAGTCCGTCTCACTTAAAGCAGATCCTGAAAAATGTTGTGGGAAATGCTATTAAAGATAACCGTGGTGGTGACTGTGTAGAACTTTCCTGTGAAGAACGTCAGTCCGCGGGAGGGACAGCCTGGTTTGAATTTGTCTGTACAGATACCCGAAGTTCTTACAGAAGAGGGGAACCGGGATTGGCAGTTGCCAAAGGCCTGATCCAGATGATGGGCGGGGAGATCCATTTTTCAGATGAAGAAACAGGCGAAGCATTCTGCAGGATCCGTCTGCCGTCCCTTATTGATGAAGAACAGGCGCAGGAGAAAGACGCAAAGGTCCAGGAAGCTGTGAAACGTCCTGTATCCATCCGGGGAAAGAAGATCCTTTTAGTGGAGGATAATGAGCTGAATATGGAGATCGCAGAGTTCCTTTTGCGAAAAGAAGGAGCCCAGGTCATAAGAGCCTGGAATGGAAAAGAAGCGTTAGAATGTTTTGAGGCTTCTGCTCCGGGAGATATTTCCGTGATCCTTATGGATCTTGTAATGCCGGTGATGGATGGATTTCAGTCAGCAAAAGCGATCCGGAGCCTGGAACGGGAAGATGCCTCTAAAGTAGCGATCATCGCCCTTACAGCCAGCGATTATGAAGAAGATGCACAAAAATGCCGTCAGGCAGGAATGGATGAACATCTTCCAAAACCATTAGACGCAGGAAATTTGATCCGGGTGATCCAGAAATACTTAAGATGATTGGGTGAGTGCAAAGAACATAGCAATCCGGTATCAGAAAAATTAAGAAAAAAGAGCTGCACGGCTTTGGGGCTGTGCAGCTCTTTTAAAGTCTGGTTAAATCAGATTAGATGGTATCTTCCTCGATGGTAGCTGTTTCTTTTTCAGGTTCAGCTGCCTTGGCTGTCTCTTCTTTTTCTTCGCTTTCTTCTTCCAGATCATCAGCGGCTTCCGGATTAACAGAAACAGAGATGTTTTCTTCTTTTGCTGGTGAAGGAGAGTGATCCAGACGTTCGTAGTCGTAAAGATCGTCATCGTCTACATAGTCATCATCCAGATAATCTTCTTCTGTAAAAGAGTCTCCCTTTTTAGGATCATCCTCTTCTTCAAAGAGATCGTCTTTTTTTGCTTTCATGGAGTGGATAGCGATATGTGCGGTATCTACAGCAGCGGAAACTGCTTCGTGGGCTGTATCGGAGAACAGATTTCCTGCATCTTTTAATACATTTTTAGTAGCAGATGCCATATCTTTTGCTGCCATTTTAAATTCATCCCTGCTGGAATTTAAGGAGATATAATTGCGGTTTATTTTACGGGGATCAAAGGAGTCACTCTGGGAAGCGTCCTCGTCTTCTTCGTCCTCTTCAAATTCACGGAAATCTTTATCAAGCTCTTTATGGTAGATCTTGTACTGGAGTACATAGGAAACGCCAGCTGCCACAGCACCGGAAATAGCGGCAAAGGCTACAAACTTTCCAAAACCTTTCTTAGCCATACAAATACCCCCTTCTTAAAATAGTGTCTGAATTTATAAATTAGTATGTCTGATTATTATATTGTAATACGAACAGAAAAAAAAAGAAACTAAAATTGCAAAAAAATATAAAAGATTTACAAAGTTAAGAGACAAAATGAAAAAATTAGCACTCAGAACTTGACAGTGCTAACAATAGGTGTTATAACTTACATTGTGAGCGAAAGAAGCAGCGAAAAGTAAAAGCTGCAGGTAGAAAAATAAGAATGACGATCAAGGAGGAATCTAGTTATGAAGTTAGTTCCATTATTTGACAAAGTTGTATTAAAGCAGTTAGTTGCAGAAGAGACCACAGCATCCGGTATTGTTCTTCCAGGTGCAGCAAAAGAAAAACCACAGCAGGCAGAAGTTATCGCAGTAGGCCCAGGCGGTGTAGTTGACGGCAAGGAAGTTACCATGCAGGTTAAGGCTGGAGATAAAGTTATCTACTCCAAGTACTCAGGTACAGAAGTAGAGTTAGAAAAAGAAAAATACGTGATCGTAAAGCAAAGCGACATTTTAGCTGTTGTAGAGTAAAGAAAAATGCCAGAGGCATTTTTCGCTACGCAAACGCAGCGCAGCGGAGTTCGCGTTTCCCGTGTAGTTCGCGTTTCCCGTATAGTAGGTATAAATACGAAATAGTTTAGATTGTTCGGAGGTAAATAATCATGGCAAAGCAGATCAAATATGGTGTAGAAGCCCGCAAGGCACTGGAAGCAGGCGTAAATCAGTTAGCAGATACAGTTCGTGTAACCTTAGGACCGAAAGGACGTAACGTAGTTCTGGATAAGTCTTTCGGTGCTCCACTGATCACAAATGATGGTGTTACCATTGCAAAAGAGATCGAACTGGCAGATCCATTTGAGAACATGGGCGCACAGCTGATCAAGGAGGTTGCTTCCAAGACCAATGATGTAGCTGGTGATGGTACTACTACCGCAACTGTACTGGCACAGGCTATGGTAAATGAAGGTATGAAGAACCTGGCTGCAGGTGCTAACCCAATTATCTTAAGAAAAGGTATGAAGAAAGCAACTGATGCAGCTGTAGAAGCGATCAAGAAGATGAGCCAGCCAGTAGGCGGCAAGGCACAGATCGCAAGAGTAGCAGCTATCTCTGCTTCTGATGATGAAGTAGGAACCATGGTAGCAGATGCTATGGAAAAGGTTTCCAAAGACGGCGTTATCACCATCGAGGAATCCAAGACAATGAAGACAGAGCTTGACCTGGTAGAAGGTATGCAGTTTGACAGAGGTTACCTGTCCGCATATATGTGCACCGATATGGATAAGATGGAAGCAAATCTGGATGATCCATACATCTTAATTACTGATAAGAAGATCTCCAACATCCAGGAGATCCTGCCAATTCTTGAGCAGATCGTAAAGATGGGCGCAAGACTGCTGATCATCGCTGAAGATGTAGAAGGCGAAGCTCTTACAACCCTGATCGTAAACAAGTTAAGAGGTACTTTCAATGTAGTTGCTGTTAAGGCTCCTGGCTACGGCGACAGAAGAAAAGAAATGCTGCAGGATATCGCTATCTTAACCGGTGGTACTGTTATCTCCGAAGAAGTTGGTCTGGAATTAAAGGATGCTACCATGGAGCAGTTAGGCCGTGCAAAATCCGTTAAGGTTCAGAAAGAGAACACAGTGATCGTTGATGGTAACGGCAGCAAGGAAATGATCGCAGCAAGAGTTGCCCAGATCCGTAAGCAGATC
>ERZ780144.3732-NODE-3732-length-10585-cov-3.001519_pt1 | contig 10585 bp, 10 predicted proteins | sample MGYA00511380_ERZ780144 | MGnify/ENA primary metagenome ERZ780144 (study PRJEB29588, sample SAMEA1965858) | human gut metagenome | biome: human gut; feature: human-associated habitat; material: faeces | place: Denmark | collected 2008/2010 ... | reverse complement strand
CTACCATACGGGTGAAGATATTGTCTCTCGGCATAACAGCGGGACGAAGGTGCTGTCCGTTGGGCCACAGGGTGGATACGATCAGGAAAATCGTCATGCCCGTGAAGAGGAAGATACAGGTGCGGTAATAATCCTCTTTGTTCTTGAAAAAGAAATAAATGACCACAGCCGATACATAGGCAAACCACAAAAAGTAAGGGATGACGAACACTTCACAAAAAGGAATATAGTCATCCGCCGCCATATGTATGATCCGGTAATGTCCGGTAGTATTTTTCTCCAGCCAGGCGAACCAGGTCATGTAAATAATGCCATATATAATAAGAGGAATGGCATGTTTATATTTCAAATAGAAGATCCGTAATTTTTCCATAAAAACCTCATTTCTCTAAAAACCTATGTTACAAAATCAATTTTAGTATAGCTATCGGAACAAAAAAATCAAGGCTTTTTTGGAATACTTAAGCATTCTTAAGAAAATCTTTAGAGTGTGTTAAGTCTGTTTAAGGTGTGATCATCCGGATGGCACCGGGGAGACATTCCACCCGGAAACCGCGGCTCTTTCTTGTCACTTCTCCGTCTGTATGCACCCACAGAGGAGCGGAAGCTGTTATGGACATCTGTGTGGCGGTATGGGCATTGATGCCTTTGACAAAATAATGTTTGCCGAAAAAGGCAGTGGGCAGGGCCAGCAGAACCAATCCCTTGGAAATATTGCCTACGGAACAGAGATCCAATACCCCGTCATGATCGACAGCGGGAGGGCAGAACATGAAACCGCCGCCCTCGTAACGGTGACTCATACAGGTCACGAACAGAAAACGGGGGAGTTCTACGGATTCCTTTTTGTCATGTACCTTGTCCTCCAGTGTCAGCGTGCAGGAGACCTTGCGGGCAGTGATCAGCTGTTTTAAGGCGATACCCAGATAGGTCAGCTTTCCTAAGCCGATCCGGTTCATGGTATCCTTGATCCGGGAACTCATGGCTTCCGCACAGACGGCGGCATCAAAGCCGATCCCGCAGCTGACGGCAAAAAGCCTGGATTCTTCCGGCTGGTCTTCGTCCAGATAGGTCAGTCTCCCCAGATCCATGGCTCTGGGAGTATTATTATGAAGGATCAGATTGAGAGCAGCCTTTGGATCCTTGGAAATTCCCAGATCTCGGGCCAGATCATTGCTGGAGCCGGTGGGAATGTAGCCGAGGATGACTTTGGAAGGATCTGCAATGCCCTGAAGGGTCTCGTTTATCGTGCCGTCCCCCCCCAGAACGATGAGCGTTAAGTCAGGCTCTGCAGCATGCTCTGCGGTGATCTGTGCGGCCAGCTGTCGGACTTCTCCGGCTTTCCCGGAAAAATAGGTCTGATATTCGGTATTGCCTGCTTTCAGAGCCGGCTCCACCTGTTCGGCCCAGATCTTTGCCCCTCTTCCGGAGCGGGAGGCGGGATTGATAATAATATGATACATGAGAATTCCCCATCTTTCGTAAAGTTGTAACTATTCAGAGCCGGGAAAAATTGCATAAATTCGCGAATCCTGCTTGCATGAATGAGCATAATTTTGAAAATTTTTATGGCGAATGAGGCTCTGAATAGTTATGTTAAAGTTTATTCTAACACACCAGGGGGCTTCTGCCAACATTGTTCATTTTCTATCTTTGCAAATAAAAGGTTCTATGCTATACTAAACCATAAGTTTAGCGAATTAACGTAACATAAGGAGGAATGAGGCATGTATTCATTGGATGAAGTAAAAAAAGTAGATCCCGAAGTGGCACAGGCCATTATTGACGAGGAGAATCGTCAGAACAGTCACATCGAGCTGATCGCATCTGAAAACTGGGTAAGTAAGGCTGTTATGGCAGCTATGGGAAGTCCACTGACCAATAAATATGCGGAAGGATATCCCGGCAAGAGATATTACGGTGGTTGTGAGTGCGTGGATGTCATCGAGAATCTGGCGATCGAACGTGCCAAGAGGCTGTTTGGATGTGATTATGCCAATGTACAGCCCCATTCCGGCGCACAGGCAAACTACGCTGTCTACCAAGCCCTCTGCCAGTATGGCGACACCGTCTTGGGCATGAGCCTGGACAATGGCGGCCACCTGACCCACGGCTCCCCCGTCAACTTCTCCGGGAAGCAGTACAAAATGGTGGCCTACGGCGTAGACCCCGTGACCCACCGCATCGACTATGACCAGGTTCGAGATCTGGCCAGACGTCACCGCCCCAAAATGATCATCGCCGGTGCCTCCGCTTACCCCCGTATCATTGACTTCCAGTGCTTCGCGGAGATCGCCCACGAGGTGGGGGCCTACCTGTTCGTGGACATGGCTCACATCGCCGGCCTGGTGGCCGCCGGGCTCCATCCATCCCCTATCCCCTACGCCGACGTGGTCTCCACCACCACCCACAAGACCCTCCGCGGACCCAGGGGCGGCATGTTGCTGTGCAACGATCCGGAGATCGCCAAAAAGCTGAACTCCGCCATCTTCCCCGGCTCCCAGGGCGGCCCCCTGGAGCACATCATCGCCGCCAAGGCGGTGGCGCTGGGCGAAGCACTCCGGCCGGAATTTAAGGCCTATCAGCAGCAGATCGTCAAAAACGCTGCCGTCCTGGCAGAGTCCATTATGGAGGGCGGCCTGGACCTGGTCTCCGGCGGCACGGACAACCACCTGATGCTGGTGGATCTGCGCCCCGCCCACCTCACCGGCAAGGAGATGGAGCGCCGCCTGGACGAGGTCTATATCACCGTCAACAAGAACGCCATCCCCAACGACCCGGAGAAGCCCTTCGTCACCTCCGGCATCCGGGTGGGCACCCCCGCCGTTACCTCCCGCGGCTTCCGGGAGGAAGAGATGCGGACCGTGGGCCGGCTGATCTGTCAGGCCGCCCAGGCCGATTTTGAGGACAAGATCGACAGCCTGCGGGCCCAAGTCAAGGAGCTGACCGGGAAATACCCGCTCTATCAGGGGCAGTAAGGCCGGACATACAGCGGTCTATCAGAAAGCAGTACCGCGGCGGAAAAGGCCGCCGCGGTACTGCTCTTTCTTTATCGGTCCTCCGCCAGCACCTTGCCGCCGTCCTGCGGCGCCAGATCCCGGGGCCCGGCGATAGGCCGAAACTTCGGCTCCTGCTCCAGGTGCAGTTTGGTCCCCACGCAGCGGTTGATGGGCGTCCCCAAATCATGGAACTTCTCCTCATAATCCGTCATGATCCCGCAGACCCCGTTCCCATGCAGGTCCCGGGTCACCTCAGACAGCTCATAGCCCGCTTTGGGGAATTGGAACAGGGAGTACTCAAACAGCTCCCGGTTGTCCGTCTTGAAGTGGATCTGTCCCCCGTCCCGCAGGACCCCCCGGTACAGCACCAAGAAGTTCTCGTGGGTGAGCCGCCGCCGGGCGTGCTTGTTGGAGGGCCATGGGTCGCAGAAATTGATGTAGATCCGGTCGGCCTCCCCCGGGGAAAAATAGTCCCGCAGGCGAGCCGCATCCCCGTCCACAAAAAAGACATTGGACAGCCCTTTCTCCACCACCCGCTCCATCGCCACGATCATGGCATCCGGCACCCGCTCCACCGCCACGAACAGGACATCCGGCTCCAGCCCTGCGGTCTCTGCGGTAAAGCGTCCCTTCCCGCATCCCAGCTCTACCCGCAGTTCCCGCGCCTGGGGCATCAGGTCCCGCCAGTGTCCCCGCAGCTCCACCGGATCTGGGATCATCCGGTCCCGGCATCGGTCCATCCGTGGGATTAGATTGGGCTTTTTTCTCATTCTCACAGCTCAGTCACCTCATGTCGGAAGTCGTCCCCTATCTTAACATAAGAAAAGAATACTTGCAATCTTTTCTCGTTTATATTATACTATGAAACAGTAGCAGTCTTTATCTGCAGAGCACTGACTCCTTACAGGAAAATCAAATTATCCGGGTGTAGCGCAGTTGGTAGCGCGCCTGCTTTGGGAGGATAGATGACCTATCCATTCCTCTGAAAGCGAGATCCCGGAAGTTCTTGGGACAGTAGCTTGCGGCGGAAATTCCCCGGTTGAAAAACTCCCGCAAAACTGAGTTTGACCACAGCGCCGCCCACAGACACGAAAAACTTGCTTTTTCCTCCCTCGCATGGTATCATGCAGAAAAATCGAATATCCGGGATTAGCGCAGTTGGTAGCGCGGGTGGTTTGGGACCATCAGGCCGGGAGTTCGAGTCTCCCATCTCGGACCAAATCCCCTCTGGAGCTTGCTCCAGAGGGGATTTGTCTTGTTTACTGCGGCGCAATTTCTGAGACTATTTCAGTCCTGTCTTCAGAATGGCAAGCTTTAAAATAGCCATAGTCCTATATGGTTGAATTTACAATCTATTATTTTACATTTTCCATCAGATGTGGTATAATGCAACTTGTCAGTACGAGCAGTCAGATCAGACTTCGTTTGGCTCGCGATAAAAAAGCGGGCGGCGTCGTACCTACGGGTATAGATGCATTTTTTCCGGCAGAAGTGCCATTAGCACCCGTCCACCCCGACACTGTGACACACGGACACGGCGACACAGTAGCTGTCCATGTAGCCAGTGTGTATGCGTGTCTCGTTGTGGCGGTGTATGGTGATTGGGTGTTAAGCTGAACAGGACAAAACTGTTTGGGAAGTCGGATTTGTGCTGGTGCGAATTAGGATATAAGGCTGCAGTATCTCCTTGTTATTGGCGGACGGGAAGTCCCCTCAGTTTTTGGGGCCAATAATAACAAGGAGGTGAATTCCGTGAAGAAAGCGGACAAGCCGAATATTGTCATCATCAATACCAACGGTGACAATAATAAGGTTTCCCTGAATGAGACTCGCTCTCATTCCTCCGCTGTCGCAATCGGCGTGATTATCGTTGCGTTGATTGCGGTAGCCGTACTGGCTGTATCCTGCTGCTGCCCTGAACTACTTCCCGATTTTGTCCGTTGGATAATCGGTAAAGTAGTCAACAGCTAACACCAGCACATTTTAAGAATTGAGGTGTAATGCCTTTTGAAATATACTGATTGTCCACTGTACGGAATTCAATCCAAAAAAATGTTGAAATATGTTCTACGTATTAAAAACGGTGATTTATTAAGACAGGACTGCGTTGTTTCAATGATTAGTCCCTATATTGATAAAACGAAAAAACCTCGACTCATTGAGCCCCCGCAGGCTGAATTGAAAACTGTGCAAAAACGAATGAAAACATTATTGGGAAAAATCCAAGTGCCCGATAATGTTTTTTCTGGTATTAAGGGAAAATCATATTCTGATAATGCTCGTCTCCATTTGGGTAAGAGTAAGCGGAATTTATACAAAATTGATTTGACTGCTTTTTTCCCCTCGATCAGTAGAGAAACAGTCTACCGTTTTTTCTTTGAAGATTTGTGTTGCTCTCCTGATGTTGCTGAGATATTGACGAATTTAACTACCGTTGACCTTAAAAAGCTCAACCAAAGCAACCTGTTGGAAGTTTATGATTTCTTGGCTAACAAAGGGGTTAAATATTAAAACTGCTGACAGTATTGTTATGCCTATTATCTTCGACTTTCCAAATTTGGATATGACCGAGGAAAACCTAACAAAATGTTTTCAAGTAATGTGCGAAAAAATTTCTGATACAAAAACTTATCCTCAAAGCTTTATATTCTCTATCAATTGTGAAGAACGAATATCTAAGGCCGGTGCCTCATTAGAGAAAATCAATATTATTGATATAGAGAGTCTTCCCATGGATGATTCCGCAAATCCAAAGCTATTATGCAAACACGATTATAGTGCTTACTCAAAAGAAATTAGTGAGATGATTAATTCTTAAAATAGCATATATCCATTCTTCTCCCCCCAAAACTCCGAACTTGCATTTCGGCATTTTTTGTATGTTCAATTATTGCCGGCCAAGTTCTTTCCGCACCTCATTGTAGTATCTATACACCGTATTCTTATCTACCCCCACCTCTCTTGCAATAAGGCTCTTGCTGGTGACCTCCGGGTGCTCCCGCATATAGGCGGCAATGGCTTTCTTCTTCTCACTGATTCCGTCCGGGATAGCCTCCAGGTCTCCGCTTTCTTTGATGGCCTTAATCTCCGCCCTCATCTGCTCGATCAGCCCAGGCAGGAGCGCCTCACATTCCTCCCGCGTTTTGGCGTACACATTGCGGGAGTGCTTCTTGCCGTCCGGCCACATAGGGGAGTAACGGCCCTCCCAGCAGTTCTCGCTGATCTGGGTGATGCAGCCGGTGCCGGGCTTCCGTTTCCTTCCTACATAGGGCTGGAATGTGGTCATGGCTTGTTTCTCTTGCGGCTCCGCAGGTGATTCCTGCGGAGCCGCTTTTCCTATTTTCTGGTCGATCTTTGCCGCAGCCTCGGACCGCATCGGGTTGGTGATGTGAGTGTAGATGTCCAGCGTAGTGGCCGCCGACACGTGGCCCAGCATGGCGGAGAGGGTCTTCACATCCATCCCGTTTCCCAGAGCGATGGTGGCAAATGTGTGCCTTAAATCATGGAAACGAATTTGCTTACACTGGGCGTGTTCCAGGATGAGGTGTAGCCGCGTTCTGATGTAGGCCGGGTCCAGAGGGGAGTCCTCCTTCACCGGCGAGGGGAACATCCACCGGGAGTTTACGCTCTCCCTGTACTCTTTCAAAATGGTTAGGAGCGGCGGAGGCAGGCTCACCGTGCGGATGGAGGATTTCGTCTTGGGCTGGGAGATCAGGAGCCCGTTCTCCTTTGTCCGGTAGACCTGCTTGGTGATCTGTAGCTCTCCAGTTTCCAAATTTAAGTCATCCCACTGGAGAGCCAGCAGTTCTCCCCGCCGCAGGCCGGTGGTCAGCTCCAGCAGGAACAGCTCGAAGTACCCCTCGGCTTTGGCCTGGATCAGAAACCGCTGGATCTCCTCACGGGTCAGCACCTGCATCTCTCGGGCTTTCTTGGGCGGCAGCTTGCAGCCGACGGCGGGATTCACGCGGATCAGCCCCTCCTGCACCGCCTTTTCCAGCGCGGACCGGCAGTTCATGTGGCAGGCCCGCACCATGCGGTCGGACAGCCCCTTGCCGTAGTGTTCCGTGTGGAGGAGGCGTCCGCTCTTTTTCAGTCGGGCATAGAACTGCTGCAGGTCGTTCTGTGTCAGTTGATCCAGAGGGATGCTGCCCAGCTCCGGGATGATGTGCTGGTAGATCCTGCCCTCATAGCCAGAACGGGTGGTGGGCCGAAGTTTCGGCCTGGAGTAGTTCTGATACCAGAAGTCCATCCACTCCCCGAAAGGCATATCGGACTTGACCTTGTCTGACTTGGGCGGAGTGTACCGCTCCTGCAGCTGCTTCAGCTTCTCCACGCATTCGCTCTTTGTCTTGGCCAAGACATTCTTGGTTTTGGGAAGGTTTCTTTCATCGTAGCCGATGACGACTCGGCCCTCCCATCTGCCGTCCTTGCGAAGTCTTACGGTTCCCTCGCCGTTTTTTCGTTTTCTTGCCACGGTTTCCACTCCTCTCCCAAGATGTCTGCCATGAAATCTCCCACGATGTTCGCCGCCTGCTTCTGCATATCGCCGGTCACATGGGTGTAGGTGTCCAGTGTGAAACTGGCGTTGGTGTGCCCCAGAATGCCCGAGAGGGTCTTGGCGTCCACACCGCCGGCGAGGGCGTGGGTGGCGAATGTGTGCCTCAAATCATGGAACCGGATACTGGGCAGTCCCGTATTTTTCAGGATCGTTTTCAACCGGTGGTAGGCATAGCTGGGGTTGACCGGTTCCTCCGGGTGCAGCGGGTTTGGGAAGATCCACTGACTGATGGCCGCTCTCTTGCGTTCCCTCAGACGCTGGGCCGTGCTGTCCGGCAGGGAGATGGTGCGCCGGCCCTTGTTGGTTTTAGTCTCTCCGATCTCCAGCGCACCAGCTTTGCGGGAACTGACCGACCGGACGATTTTGAGGGTTCCATCTGCCTCGTCGAAGTCCTCCCACTGGAGGCCGCAGATCTCACCCCGACGCAGGCCGGTGGTCAGTTCGGTGTAGAAGAAGTCCCGCCACACCTCATCCTGCTCGACAGCCTCCAGAAAGGTGTCCAGCTGCTCCTCGTTCAAGATTTGCTTTGGACGATAGTTGGGCTTGGGGACCACTGTGCCCTCTGTCGGATTCTTGGCGATCAGGTGTGCGCCCACCGCGTCTTTCATAGCGTGGTGGAGCATGGCATGGATGCGGGAGAGCATAGCGTCAGAGAGTTGATACCCATATTTCGGATGTTCATGGATGCGGCCCTCCCGCTTCAGCTTGGTGTACATCCGCTGAATATCCGTTGAGGTGATACGGGAGATCACCTTGTCACCCAGGATGGGTTTGATGTAGTTCCTGGCATACTGCCGGTAACCATACATGGTGCTGGGGCGGATCGTCCCCGCTTTGTATTCATCCAGCCAGCGGTCCAACCACTCTCCCAATGTCATGCGGCTATCCTCGGTCAGTTCTACATCCTGATAGGTTCCGATGCTCTGGTGGAGTTTGCTCAGTAACTCCTTCTGCGTTCGGCCATACACATACCGGAAGATGGGGGCGCCGTTGGCCTTATGGCCTACCACGATGCGGCCCTCCCAACGGCCGTCTTCCTTCTTCCGAACCATGCCGTCGCCGGATGGCCTGCGCTTTGCCACGATGATACACCTCCTTTGTAACGACACAACATACCGCAGAAAGAGAAAACTATCCAGGGGTACGGCGAACTGTTATCAAAAAGTTATCATTTGGGGTAGCGAACACAGTGGCAATCAAAAATTTTTTTGTGATAAACCAAAATATATGGTATACTGTCTTCATAAAGTAGCGGAGGTGGTCGCATGGATTTGTACGATCAGGTGAAAAAACAGTGGCAAATGTGGTCTGTCTGTTCAGGCGAAGACTTGGACCTGCGCTTGGACAACTTCCGTATTCTCTTCGCGTACAACTCCGGGAAGATCGAAAACGCAGCGATTTCTTACCACGACACCCGGGAGATTTTTGAGAACGGCCGGGTGGTCGGCTATACCGGCGATCCCCGCACGCTGTTTGAACTTCAGAATCAGAAGGTCTGCTATGACTTCCTCCGGGAGAAGATTCCTGTCAAGGAGCCGCTTTCCATCCCACTGATCCTGGAGATCCATCGCGCGCTGACGGAGGGGACTTACGATGCGCGCCGTTATCTGGTCAATGGAGAGCGGCCCGGGACATTCAAAAAACATGACTATGTGACTGGCATCCATGAGGTTGGCTCCTACCCGGAAGAAGTGGAAGGTGACTTGGCAGAACTGATCGGTGAAGTCAACTCTGTAGGTCCGAAAGACCCGCTGAAGGCTGGAGCGTATCTCCATGCGCGGTTTGAGAATATTCACCCCTTCGCTGACGGGAACGGCCGCGTTGGGCGGACATTATTGAACTACTGGCTGATGATCAACGACTATCCCCCCATGATCATTTATGAGGAAGATAAAAAGGCATACTATGACGCGCTCCAGCAGTATGATGAACAGGAGTCTCTGGATGCTTTGGTCCGTTTCTTGGAAGAGCAGACGGTCAAGACCTGGGCGCGCGTCATGAAACTCTCCCCAAATGATACACCGAAACATCAAGGAATCGAATTTCACATGCTGTAAGTGCCTGGCCTCCCGTAGCAGCGGGAGGCTTTTATCTTTGTTTAGGTGGCGCAATTTTTGAGGTGGGTGCGGCCCGTATTTGTACCACGCTAAAGCCGGCCGATATCCCCAAGGTAACCCCCGTAGGTTCACCCTTACAACCCTGATTTCATGCGGGTTTGAGGGCGCAATCCTCTGATTCCGGCCACCTGTGACCCCCGAAGTGAGCCAAACCGACCACCTATGACCCCTGCAGGCAACTCCCCGCAAACCACTGTCCCGCCCCGCGTTGCGGGGCGGTGTGCCCCGGCCGGAGGGCGCTTGCGACCCCCGGCCTTTATCCTGCACTATTTTCGACCCCTCGGTCCACCCTTTGGTGGGGTGAAAACCTCTTACTCCTTCGCTCTTTCAATTACCGCCACACAGCCCCAACACGGCGGTGGAAGCCAACTGTGGGCACGGATGCTTCTCCAGCCCCCAAAAGGCCACACAGGGGCTCACAAGCGGTCAAGCGGGGCTTTCCTGCTTTGACAGGAGTTTCACCACCCGCTGCCGCTCCGCCGTCAACTCCAGTTCGTCCATCTGGCGGGCATAGTACTCATTGATCACCACCTGTATGGGACGGAGCGTGAACAACAGATTGCCGTTTCGCTTTTCTCCAGCTTTGGTAATAATCTCAGTAGGTTCTGTGGTGATGATGCCGCGCTCCTCCAGTTGACGGACGTACTTACGCACCGTGTTCACACTCATGCCCACCGCTTGTCCAATCGTTTTGATACTGGGCCAGCACTGGTGCGTCTTGCGGCCCTCACACCGTTTCAGGTAACTGTACACCGCCAGTTCACCGGCACTCAGGCCCAGGAGAAACACTTCGTTGGGCAGAGAGAAAAAATTCCCGTGCCCGCTGTACTTGCTGTACCTCATACGCCACCTCCTACACGCTCGTTTACCCACTGGATGAACTGCTCCTTGGGCACCACCATCCTGTTGCC
>ERZ780144.3719-NODE-3719-length-10640-cov-2.730184_pt1 | contig 10640 bp, 12 predicted proteins | sample MGYA00511380_ERZ780144 | MGnify/ENA primary metagenome ERZ780144 (study PRJEB29588, sample SAMEA1965858) | human gut metagenome | biome: human gut; feature: human-associated habitat; material: faeces | place: Denmark | collected 2008/2010 ... | reverse complement strand
TGACACCATCGCCGCCGTTGAGCCCTATATGCCGGCCGATAAGCCGCGCTACCTGATGGGCGTCGGCACGCCGGGGAACATCATCGAATCCGTCGCGCGCGGCGTGGACTTTTTCGACTGCGTCATGCCGGCCCGCAACGGCCGCCATGGGCACCTGTTCACGTGGACGGGCGTGATCAACATCAAAAACGAGAAGTATCAGCGCGACGAGCAGCCGATCGACCCACAGTGCGACTGCCCGGTCTGCCGGCGGTATTCCCGCGCCTATCTGCGGCACCTGTTCAAGGCGGAAGAGATGCTGGCCATGCGCTTTGCCGTGATGCATAATTTGTATTTTTATAATACGCTCATGCAGCGCATCCGCACGGCGATCGAGGCAGGGGAGTACGAGGCATTCCGGAAAAGTTACACATCCGTACTCGATATGCGCATTTAATGCTTGCATTTGCATAGGAAAGCAGCTATAATATCTTTATCTTTATACGGAGGTAAAACCATGGGAAGCTCTGGCGGATATTCATCCATTATCATGATCGTTCTGATGCTTGTCATCTTCTACCTGTTCCTGATTCTTCCGGAGAACAAGAAGAAGAAAAAGCTCAATGAAATGCGTTCCAATCTGAAAGTCGGTGACGATATCGTCACGATCGGCGGTATGATGGGCAAAGTCGTCCACGTCACGGACGACAGCGTGACTTTCGAGACCAGCGAAGATCAGGTTCGCATCCAGGTTGCCAAGTGGGCCATTTCCACGAATGCCCGCGCTGAGGCACAGGCTGCCAAGGAAGCGCAGGAGCGCAAGGCTGCCAAGCAGAAAGCGAAAGAAACGAAAAAGGAAGAGCCGAAGCACGAGGAGCCGAAAGGCCCCGAGGTGTAAAGCTGCTTTCGGAATGATTCACCCCCTGCAGGAATATGCTGTGATGCATACGTTCTGCAGGGGGTGTTTTTTTGAATACGGAACAAAAATGGCTGCCGATGCTCTCACGTGCGGCGGCGGCCGGCCTGGGCGGACTTGGGCTCACGCTGCTGTTGAGCTGGCTGGCGGCGCTGGCGATGAATCACGATATGCTGTCTGGTATGGATGCGCGCCTCGCTGCGTTGGTCTGCTGCGGGCTAGCATGTTTTGCTGCCGGTGCGTTTTCACCGCGGCCGGAGCAGGGGAGGGCACTTGGCGGAGCCATGACGTGGGCAGCGTGGGCAATCGGATATCTCATTCTGAAAGCAGCCGTCGGGGCGCAGGTTTTTTGCGCCGCTACCGCTGTTACGCTGCTGACCGCATTGGCTGCCGCAATCGCCGGTTCGTGCATTTTTCATAAAAAGTTACGAAATAGAACAAAGAAGAAAAAACGGAAACAGAAGAGATATTACGCCGCGTAATCATCTGCTCGGTTTACATAATCACGACATGATTACCTATATATTGCGCATGCGGAGCAACGATTACCGAAATGTAGTCATGCGCTGCTGTAAATACTGAGCATCTCTTTCTGCTCAGTTACATGGTTTACATAATATTGTTAACATAATTTCTTGTCATAATAAACAAAAATGAACAAATTCTGACGAACTACTTGATAACATTTTCGATTTGTATTATATTATGTCTACAACGCATTATGTAAATTGTCATGTTATGAGCGCGCGTTCATAAGCTGTCAGTGGTGATGAATGTGCGACATAACAGATTGCGTGTGCGCCGGAAACCGGCCGTATCTCACTTTCCGCTGCCGCCGCTGATCGCGATTGGTATGGCGGCGGGCTATGTGATCGGCTGCTGCTTCGGCGCCAACGCTGCGCTGCCGGAGCCGTCGAATCCGGTTCTTTCGTTTTTGAGCAGCAGCGGCGCGGGCGGGACGCTATACGGCGGCCTGCTGCCGGAACTATGCGTCTCATGCGCCTACGGTTTTGCATTTTTGCTGCTGTCTACCTCGTATCTCGGCTTTTTGCTGATACCGGCCGTTTTCGGGGTCAAAGGCTTTCTGTCCGCCTGTACGGCGGCGGCTTTCCTGAATTCCGGCTGCGATCATGCGTTTTGGCTCTCATGCGTTGCGGTCGGGCTGCCCGGCATTTTTCTCGTGCCGGCGCTGTTTTTGCTCGGCATGCTCTGCGCGCAGATGTCTGTGCGCCTGCTCGAGCAGCGGCGCGGCCTGCCGGTTCCCGTGACATCGGAGCGATATTCTCGGGAGCTGGCACTTGTGTTCTGCCTGCTGCTGGCGGCTGCGGCCGCCGCGTGCTATGCGGTACCGTTCTTCACACGGCTTATTCTGTGACCCGTGGTCACTGTGGATGAAATCTGATTGGAAAGGGGGAAGTCGTCATGCGGGATTCCGACGGAATGGAATTGTTCGAATCCTATCTGCGCGATGTCAAGCGTTCCTCGCAAAACACGATTTCCTCATACCTGCGGGATATCCGCCAACTCAGCGAATATCTGCATGCACACACGGACGCCGATCTCGGCTCCGCGGAAGAGGAAGAGCTGTGTGAATACATCGACTGGATGCGCAGCAACGGCAAGTCCGTTGCCACGGTTTCCCGGGCAATCGCATCGCTGAAGAATTTCTATGGGTTTCTGCTCAATAATCACTATGTGCAGCATAATCCGACCGGCAAGCTCGTGCCGGACAAGGCCAAGCAGAAGCTGCCGCAGATCCTCTCAAGCAAGGAAGTCGAGCTGCTGCTGGCGCAGCCGGAGTGTACGGACGCCAAGGGCTACCGCGACCGCGCCATGCTTGAGCTGCTGTATGCGACCGGCATCCGCGTCAGCGAGCTGATCTCGCTGAACATCACGGACGTGAATCTGTCTGCAGGTGTGATCCGTTGCCAGGGCCGCGACAAGGCGCGCATGATCCCCATGTATCCGGCGGCCGTGCGTGCCCTTACGGAATACATCAACTTCATCCGCCCGCAGATGATCGCTGCGCCGGATGAACAGGCGCTGTTCGTCAACGTCAGCGGGGAACGGATGTCGCGTCAGGGCTTCTGGAAGCTCATCAAGAACTATCAGACCAAGGCCGGTATCGAAAAAACGATCACGCCGCACACGCTGCGCCATTCCTTCGCGGCGCATCTGCTGGAAAACGGCGCCGATATCCACGCCATTCAGGAAATGCTCGGCCATGCGGATATCTCCTCGACGCAGATCTATTCGCACCTTGTCAGCAAGCAGCTCAAGGATGTCTACAACAAGGCGCACCCGCGTGCGTGACATACGTGTTTTCAAGCGCTCCGAAACGACTCGGGGCGCTTTTTTCTTTTCCCGGCAGTTGCCTACGGGGCGAAAATATGCTATATTTATTTAATTGGAGTGATGCATATGCGGATCCTGGGCGTTGACCCCGGCATTGCCACGGTCGGCTTCGCGGTGCTGGACGCGGAAAAGCGCAGCCAGCGGCTGCTGACCTGCGGCGTGATCACGACACCGGCGAAAACACAGCTGTCGAGCAGACTCGACCAGATCTACCGCGACCTGAACGAGCTCATCGCGCAGTTCCATCCGGAAGTGATGGCGGTCGAGGAGCTGTTTTTCAATACGAATATCACGACCGGCATCGCCGTTGCCCACGGCCGCGGCATCATTCTGCTCTCTGGCTATCAGGCCGGGCTGCAGATCTACGAATACACACCGCTGCAGGTCAAGCAGGCGGTCGTCGGATACGGCCGCGCGGACAAAAAGCAGGTCATGGACATGGTGCGCCGCATCCTGTCTCTGCAGGCGGTGCCGAAGCCGGACGACGCGGCGGACGCTGTCGCCATCGCGCTGTGCCATGCGCGCAGTGCCACATCTTTGATCCATCAACAGGAGAGGTTTGACCCATGTTCTACCACATAAACGGAGTCGTTACCGATATCGAGCCGAATTTGGTCGTGCTGGAGTGCGGCGGGGTCGGCTATGCGCTCAACGCCAGCCTGAACACAATCAGCAGTGTCAAAACCGGTGAGCGCGTCAAGCTCTATACTTACGAGATCATCCGCGAAGATGCGCATGATCTCTACGGCTTTGCCAGCAAGAGCGAAAAGCACTGCTTTGAGCTGTTACTCGCCATCTCCGGCGTTGGGCCGAAGGCGGCGCTGTCGATCCTTTCGTCCAATACCCCGGACGGGCTGGCGCTGGCAGTGCTCAACGGCGACGAGAAAGCGCTTACGAGTGCGCCCGGCATCGGCAAGCGCATCGCACAGCGCATCCTGCTCGAACTCAAGGACAAGATGGCCAAGGAGAGCGCAAGCGTGGACTTTGCGGATATGGCGCCGGCGGTGCCCGCGTCGGACACGGCCTCGGCCGCGCGCAGCGATGCGATCGCCGGCCTGACGGTGCTTGGCTACAGCATGCCGGAGATCAATGCGGCGCTGCGCAAGCTACCTTCTATCGAGGGCATGAGCGCCGATCAGATCATCAAGGCTGCGCTGCGCGCCATGATGCAGCAGTAAGCAGGGGAGGGAGCGTATATGAGCATCAGTTTTTCTGAGGACGCCCAGCAGGAGGTCGTCACCTCCTCCCGCGTGCTTCCGGAGGATTCCGGCGAGGGTTCTCTGCGCCCACGGCTGCTGAAGGATTACACCGGTCAGGAAAAAGCGAAGGAAAACCTTCAGGTCTGCATTGACGCAGCACGCCTGCGCGGTGAGCCGCTCGACCACGTGCTGCTCTACGGCCCTCCGGGTCTGGGCAAGACGACGATGGCCGCCGTCATCGCAAATGAGATGGGCGTGAATATGCGCATCACCTCCGGCCCGGCCATCGAAAAGGCCGGCGATCTGGCGGCACTGCTGACCAACCTGCAGGAAAATGACATCCTGTTTGTGGATGAGATCCACCGCCTTAACCGTGCGGTCGAGGAGATCCTTTACCCCGCCATGGAGGACTATGCGATCGATATCATCATCGGCAAGGGCCCATCGGCCAATTCGATCCGGCTGGATCTGCCGCGTTTCACGCTCATCGGAGCGACCACGCGCGCCGGCCAGCTGACCGCGCCGCTGCGCGACCGCTTTGGCGTCAATCTGCGTCTGGAGCTCTACAGTCCGGAAGAGCTGCAGAAGATCGTGGAGCGCAGCGCCGGGATCCTCAAGGTGGAGATCGATAGCGCCGGCGCGTATGAGATCGCCTCGCGCTCACGCGGCACGCCGCGTATCGCCAACCGTCTGCTCAAGCGCGTGCGCGATTATGCGCAGGTGCGTGCTGATGGTGTCATCACGAAAGAAGTCGCCAATGCCGCGCTGCTGCGCCTCGAAGTGGACGAGCTGGGGCTCGATGCGACTGACCGGCGGATGCTGCGCAGCATCATCGAGTTTTACCACGGCGGACCGGTAGGCTTGGAGACGCTCGCGGCGACGATCGGCGAGGAGGCCGTAACGCTCGAGGATGTCTATGAGCCGTATCTGCTGCAGCAGGGCTTTTTGACGCGCACGCCCCGCGGCCGCTGCGTCACACGCCGTGCCTACGAGCATCTTGGCCTGGAATATATCGGCCAGCAGGAGATCGATCTTTGAAAAATCGCTGAATGTCGCCGAAAACGTGCATTTTGTACAAAAATATATTGACTTTTCAGCGTTTTTAGTTATAATTTGTTTTGCGTGGTATTGGAGTTTTGAAGGCTATGAAGGATGATTCCAAACTGTCTGATGCACAGCTGTTGTCATTGGTGACTGCCGGGGATGCCGCGGCGGAGGAAGCGCTCGCCGAGCGTTACAGCCGTCTGGTGCGCATCTGCGCACGCCCGCTGTTTCTCATCGGCGGTGACAGTGAAGATCTCATTCAGGAGGGAATGCTTGGCCTGCTCTCGGCGATCCGGCAGTATGACCCGGCGTCCAACGTACCCTTCAAGGCTTATGCGGAAGTCTGCATCAGCAACCGCATTTACAGCGCCATCAAGTCTGCTTCCAGGCAGAAACATTCTCCGCTCAACAGCGGCATTTCCCTAGACAGCATCCTCTCAGAAGAATCACAGACCCAGGCGTCCACCTATCCGGAAGCAAATTGTCGTGTTACTGAGGAGCAGGTTCTGGCCAGAGAGAGTGAACAAGAGCTATTGTCCGCATTTACCCGGTATTTGTCAGCGTTTGAAGCGCAGGTGCTTCGGCTGTATTTGTCCGGCCTGTCCTATACTGAAATGGCAGCTGAGACGAATAAATCCGAAAAATCCATTGACAATGCCGTGCAGCGGATCCGCCGCAAACTGGCGCGGCTCCCCAATTTCAGCGACTTCAGCAAAAGCTGAACGCAATATAGCCGAGAGGCAAGTTTTTCAAAAGAGAGGATTTATCATGTTCGAAGACAAAACGTTGAAGTGCAAAGAGTGCGGCGCAGAGTTCGTTTTCACCGCCGGTGAGCAGGAATTCTATGCGGAAAAGGGCTTCCAGAATGAGCCCCAGCGCTGCAAGGCCTGCCGTGACGCGCGCAAGAACGCCGCCCGCGGTCCCCGCGAGTTCTTCACTGCTACCTGCGCTGCCTGCGGCGGCGAGGCCAGAGTTCCGTTTGAGCCGAAGTCTGACCGTCCTGTCTACTGCAGTGAGTGCTTCGCGAAGATGAGAGAGCAGCACTAATCAGCAGATAAACTGGTTAAAATGATTGGGGCGCTTCGTGCGACCCAATCATTTTCTCACAAGCAAACTATCGGAGGTAAAAAGTTATGTTTGAAATTTCCAGAGATACGATGATTTCGGAGATCCTGGCCAACGCGCCGGAGGCCATGCCCGTGTTCCAGAACATTGGCATGCACTGCCTTGGCTGCGCCATGGCCAGCGGCGAGACGCTGGAGCAGGCCTGCCTCGCGCACGACGTCGACCCGGACGAGTTCCTCGAGCAGCTGCGCACCTATCTGGAGAGCCTGTAAAGATACAGATAAGGATCAAAAGCCGGCGGTACGCCGGCTTTTGGCGTTTCTGGGGAGAGATTTATGGATTACATTCGCCTGTCGCCGCGGCTGCAAATGGTCGCGGACTTTGTGCCGCCGTGTGCCTGCGCTGCGGATATCGGCACTGATCACGGGTATTTGCCGGTCTGGCTGCTGCAAAACGGCGTCATTCAATCGGCGATCGCGGCCGACATTCATGCCGGACCGCTCGCCAATGCGCGGCAGTCTGCCGCTGCCTACGATCTGGAGGAGCACTTTCGGTTCGTGCAGGCGGACGGTTTGCAGTTTTCGGGCGTGCAAGCAGCGGATGCCATTACCATTGCCGGCATGGGCGGGGAGACGATCTGCGCGATCCTGGCGGCAGCGCCGTGGCTGCGGGAGGGGAAACAGCTCGTTTTGCAGCCGCAGAGCAAAGTGCCGGAGCTGACGGATTGGCTCTGGCGCAACGGGTTCACGATCGAGGACGCAGCTCTGTGCCGCGACGCCGGGAAGCGCTATCTTGCCCTGCGTGTGCTTGGGCAACCGGCGGTGCAGACATACACAGTGGAACAGCTGCTGCTTCGGCGCCGGGACCCGCTGCTGACGGAGCACCTGAAGGAAGAGATCCGGCGGCAAACACGTGCACGTGCCGGCATGGCGCATGCAAAGCAGCCACCGGCGGCAGAACTGGCAGCGCTCGATGCGCGGCTCTCGCAGCTGCAGGCCTGCCTGAAGGAGGTACAGACATGGCAATTGTAAACGACATCTACACTTTCTTAAACGAGATCGCGCCGGTACGGTATCAGATGGACTTTGATAACGCCGGCTTTCTGGTCGGTGACGGCGGCACTGCGGTGAAAAAAGCACTGCTGGCGCTGGACATCACGGACGACGTGATCGCGGAAGCGGTCGAGCTGCGCGCGCAGCTCATTGTTTCCCACCACCCGCTCATCTTTACGCCGCTGCGGCACGCGACGGCGGATGATCTCGCCGGGCGCAAGGTACTGGCGCTGGCGCAGCACGGCATTTCCGCCATCTGTATGCACACGAATCTGGATATTGCCGACGGCGGCGTCAATGATGCACTCATGGCGGCGCTGGGTGCGGAGGTCACGGGCGGTCTGGAACCGGCCGGAACGGCAGCCGACGGGAGCATGCTTACCTGCGGACGTGTAGGGAAGCTGCCGGAGCCCATGGCCATGGCGGAATTTCTGCCTTATGTTGCTGGGCGTCTGCACGCCAACGGCCTGCGGTACGTGGACGGCGGGCTGCCGGTAGAAAGGCTCGCGGTCTGCGGCGGTTCCGGCGGAAACATGCTGGAGCTGGCGGCTGCGAAGGGCTGCGATACATTCGTGACGGCGGACGTGAAGTACGACCGCTTCCTCGCGGCGAAGGAACTCGGTATCAATCTGATCGACGCCGACCACTTCTGCACGGAAAATGTTGTCATCCCTGTCCTGCAGGCGAAACTTCAGCCGCGGTTCCCGAACGTCGCGTTTGCCATCAGTCAGGTGCACCACCAGACTGCACAGACATATTGTCCATAATGTATGCCGCCGGTACACTGCCGGCGGCATATTCTCGTCCCAGACCTCATACAGTTTTGGTAAGACTGATGAGGAGAGGACGACAGAATGGACAATTCTTCAATTTACGCAGACATTGCCGCCCGTACCGGCGGGAATATTTACATCGGCGTTGTCGGCCCGGTGCGCACCGGAAAATCGACCTTCATCAAACGATTCATGGAAACGCTCGTGCTTCCGAATATTTCCGATGATTACGTGCGGGAGCGTGCGCGCGACGAGCTGCCGCAAAGCGGCTCCGGCCGGACGATCATGACCGCAGAACCGAAGTTTGTCCCGGAGGATGCCGTCTCGATCGAGCTGGATGCATCCGTGCATGCCTCCGTGCGGCTGATCGACAGTGTTGGGTACATGATTCCCGGCGCAAACGGTCAGTACGAAAACGGGGAAGAGCGTCTGGTCACAACGCCGTGGTACGATCACGAGATCCCCATGCGCGTGGCGGCGGAAGAGGGGACACGCAAAGTTATCCGCGAACACTCGACGATCGGCATCGTCGTCACGACCGACGGCAGTGTGACCGAGCTCGCGCGGGAGGACTATGCCGCAGCGGAAGCTCGTATTGTTGCAGAGCTGCAGGACATTGGCAAGCCGTTTCTCATCCTGCTCAACACGGCCGATCCGACAGGGGAGGCCGCACAAACATTGGCCGTCCAGCTGCGCGAGCAGTACGATGCCGCCTGCCTGCCGGTCAATTGTCTGGAGCTGACGGAGCAGGATATTCTGGAGATTTTGCGCTCGGTGCTGTACGAATTTCCGGTCACGGAGGCCTGCTTCCGCATGCCGGAGTGGATGGACGTTCTTCCGCCCGGCAACGAAACAAAGCAGCAGCTCTATGCGCTGCTGCGCGAACAGATGCCGTCGCTGCACCGCCTGCGTGATGCGCAGCGCGCGGCACAGGCGCTCACAGACAGCGAGCTGCTGGAAGCGGCAGAGGTGGAAAACGTCTCTGTGGACACCGGGGCCGTTTGCTATGTGCTCACATTTCCGCGCGCACTGTACTACAGCATCATCAGCGAGCAGGCGGGCGTTGCCCTGCGCAGTGACGGGGAGCTCATCTCGTTTCTGACGGAAATGGGGCGCATCCAGGCCGACTATCAGCACATCCGCGGCGCGCTGGAGGATGTGCGCAGCAAGGGCTACGGGGTCGTCATGCCGTCGGACGCTGACCTGCAGCTGGCAGAGCCGGAGATCGTCCGCAAGGGCGGGCGCTACGGCGTCCGGCTTAAGGCCAGCGCCAAAGCCATTCATATGTTCCAGACCAATATCGAGACAGAGGTCTCGCCGGAGATCGGTGGAGAGAATGCCTCAAGCGAGATCCTTGGCTTCCTGCTGCAGGGCTTTGACGGGGATGTCGAGCAGCTCTGGCAGTCCAACATTTTCGGCAAGCCGATCTATACGATCGCGCAGGAAGGCGTGGAGGAAAAACTCAGCTGCCTGCCGACGAAAGCGGTCGGAAAGCTCCAGGAAACTTTGCAGCGTGTGGTCAATGAGGGCAGCGGAACACTGATCTGTATTATTTTGTGACAAGAGCTCTGTCTGGTGTCCGGGAACCGGCTTGCAGACGCTTTTTTTGAGAATCGCAAATCGTTATAACAGGCATCCGGCAAAGCGCCGGATGCCTGTTTATGTTGCTTCTGTTCTTGATTTCAGGATTTGTGTCTTGAAATCAAGAATCATGATTATTCTTGAATTTGTACTGATGCAATGGTAAACTGTGGTCATGGAAGTCCCTCGAGTTTGTCTATGACGACGGCAACCAGCCGTTCGCCATGATCTATAACGACGGCTCGACCTCTGCTGTTACTGACGGAATGAGCACGTTAACTACAGGGGTGATTTCAAAATATACTGACGATTCATATGATAAGTCTTGGGGGCATATAGTCGGTACAGCTTTGTTTGATGCCGGCAGTTCTGCATTGACTAGCAACTCAGTCAGAGTGCCAAAAATTACGGTTGGCCGTGGTAATATGAATGCAGTCTTCAGGGCTGGCCTTACAAAGATCAAAAGGCATCAGGCTAAACGTATGTCTAGTCGTGTAATGCGGAAAGGCTTTTTCTCTCTCGTCGTAGGCGGTGTGCACATGAGTGATGGCGCGGGATTCGCCCATGGTGAACGTGATGCAATATAATATTGATTCAATTATCAGAAGCAAACCAGCATGGATTTTTTATTGATTTGATAGACGCAAAACCTTTTATAAGTCCTCACAAATGTTTA
>ERZ780144.3695-NODE-3695-length-10690-cov-3.171509_pt1 | contig 10690 bp, 9 predicted proteins | sample MGYA00511380_ERZ780144 | MGnify/ENA primary metagenome ERZ780144 (study PRJEB29588, sample SAMEA1965858) | human gut metagenome | biome: human gut; feature: human-associated habitat; material: faeces | place: Denmark | collected 2008/2010 ... | reverse complement strand
GTTCGCGAGCCGCGCGTATCTCGATTACGCCATTTCGGTGGTGACTGACCGCGCGCTCCCGAATGTCTGCGACGGGCAGAAGCCTGTGCAGCGCCGAATCCTCTTCGATATGGCGAAGGAGCTCCATCTTTCCGCTGACAAGAATTATGTAAAGTCCGCCCGAGTGGTCGGCGATGTGCTCGGTAAATTCCATCCGCACGGTGATCAGTCGGCGTACGACGCCATGGTCCGCATGGCGCAGCCTTTCAGCCTTCGGTATCCGCTTGTGGACGGAAACTTCGGAAGCCGTGACGGTGACGGTCCGGCTGCCATGCGCTACACGGAAGCCCGCCTCACGAAGATTTCCGAACTGCTGCTTTCCGAAATCGATCTCGGCACGGTGGACTTCATCCCGAATTACGACGGGGCGTTCAAGGAGCCGGCAGTGCTCCCGGCGCGTCTCCCGTTTGTGCTGCTGAATGGCGCGAGCGGCATCGCGGTCGGTATGGCAACCGAGATTCCGCCGCATAACCTCCGGGAAGTGGCGGCGGCCTGCGAGCTGCTTCTTGAAGCCTGACGCGACGCTGGATGACGTGCTCGCGGTGCTCCCCGCTCCTGACTATCCGGGCGGCGGTCAGATTATTTCCTCTCCCTCGGTGATCCGGGAAACGTACCGGACCGGCCGCGGCACGCTTCGTGTCCGCGCCCGCTATGAGTTTGAGGAGATGTCGCATAACCAGTGGCGTCTCATTGTGACGGAGCTTCCGCCTCAGACCTCGACCGCTCAGGTGCTTTCTGAAATCGAGACGATCACGAACCCGCGCCCGAAGGCCGGGAAGAAGACGCTGACTCCGGAGCAGCAGCAGACAAAGAGTGCGATGCTCGCGCTCCTTTCGCACGTCCGTGATGAGTCCGATAAAAACGTGCCGGTGCGGCTCGTTTTTGAGCCGAAGACATCAAAGGTCGATCGGAACGCCTTTATCGCATCGCTCTTCTCGCAGACGAGTCTCGAGAGCAACGCGCCGATGAATCTCGTGATGATCGGGAGTGACGGGAAACCCCGCCAGAAGCCGCTTCTCGAGATTCTTTCCGAGTGGGTGGCGTTCCGAGTGGCGACGGTCCGCCGCAGAACGGAAGCGCGCCTCGCGAAGGTGCAGGACCGGATCCATATTCTCGAAGGCCGCGCCATCGCGCTGCTTCACGTGGATGAAGTGATCGCGGTGATCCGAGAGAGCGATGAACCGAAGCCCGAACTGATGCGACGCTTCAGCCTCTCCGAGCGTCAGGCTGAGGACATTCTGGAAATCAAGCTGCGGCAGCTCTCCCGGCTGTCCGAGGCTCAGATCAAGTCTGAGCTTGAGTCCTGCCGGGATGAAGAGAAGAGTCTGACGCGGCTTCTCTCGTCTGACCGGCGTCTTGCCACCGCGGTGGCGCGCGAAATCGAGTCTGACGCGAAGACCTATGGGGATGACCGCAGGACGCTTGTCGAAGAGGCGGCTCCGCTTCAGGCCGCGCCTCAGGTGCTCGATGAGCCGGTCACGATTGTCTTCTCCGAGAAGGGCTTTATCCGAACCCGGTCCGGGCATGGGCATGATATTTCGCTCATGAATTACAAGATCGGTGACGGACCTGGACGTTCGATCGAATGCCGGAGCACGGAGACGCTCATTCTGATTTCGAGTTCCGGGCGCTCCTACTCGATCGCCGTGTCGGCGCTTCCCGGGTCGCGCGGCGACGGGCTTCCGCTTACGAGCTTTATCGATCTTGAGCCGGGAACCGAGATTGTCGGTATCTTCTGCGGTCCGGCCGATCAGAAGATGTTCCTCGCCGGAACGAAGGGATACGGCTTTATTTCTAAGCTTGGTGATATGCCGGCGCGTGTCCGGAGCGGCAAATCCTTTGTCCGCGTGGACGAAGGGCGGGCACTGGAACCCGTGCCGATCAAGACGGAGGACGAATTTATCGCGGTGCTTTCCGAGCACGGCAGACTTCTTGTCTTCCCGATCTCCGAAATGCGGATGCTGCCTTCCGGCGGTCTCGGCGTTTCCCTGATGGGGCTTGAGCCGGATGAGAAGATTGTCGCGGCTATCCCGATTACCGCCTCCGGTGTCGCAGTGATCGGCGAGGGCCGCGCGAAGCAGCCGCGTGAAGAGACGGTGAGCGGCGCGAAGCTTGCCGAATACACGGACGAGAAAGGGACGCGGTGTCTCGCCCCGCCTGATCCGGGTAACGGGGCTCCGGGCCCTGCCCGCGGGGAAGGATCCGTCTCCTGCCGTTGAAAACCTGCCCCCTGAGGATGAAGAGGGGAATGTAAGGCTCCTCTGAGCTGAACGAGAGAGGGACTAGTCCCTTTGAAGCCGTGCGGCGGAAAAATAATTATTCGCCGCGCGGCTTTTCTTTTGTATAGTATTCAGCGAATTTTTCTACAGTTATCTGCCCGGTTCAGGCAGCAAAAATCCGGAAATATTTCCTATGCAGGTTCAGAAGTTTCACAGCCTCTCGATGAGGCTTCTCGCACTCACGGCGGCGTGGGTCTCTTTTGTGGTCGGTGTTGTGGCCTATACGATGCTGCTCAGCTGGAACGCGGAGTCGTCCGCCGCCGCGCTGAACCAGGTAAACGAAATCAAGATCCACTTCCACCGCGCGAATGTCTTCACGAACACGAATTACGCGCCGGAGATGTTTGATGAGGAAATCCGGGTTTCGAACACGCTGATCAAGGGGCTTCACGATATCGATCTCTGGTCACCCTTCAAGGTGCCGAATACGCCGGATATCGAGGACTCCATCAATAAGGCGACCCAGGTCTGGGAGACTCAGGCGCGTCCGCAGCTGTTTCAGCAGCGGGAGAACGGTGCGACGATTGACACCGAGATCTTTAACTCCTACACCGGCGCTCTGAATCACCTGAAGGATCGGATTGAGGATTACCGCGTCCGGTATCTCTGGCAGATGCGGTATCTGCAGACGCTGATCATCGCGCTCGCTATTGGGAGCCTCTTCGTGATTCTTTTCCTCCTCAAGCGCTGGGTGATCCGTCCGGTGAATAAGCTCGGGGAGGTGATTGATAAGGTGCGCGCGGGAGATCTTTCCGCCCGGGTGAACGTCGGAACGAATGATGAATTCGGCCGCATCGGGGAGGGCTTCAACCGGATGGCGTCGAGGCTCGAGGATCTTTACGACAATCTGGAAGCGAAGGTCGCGGAGAAGACCGCCTCAGTGCAGGAAAAGAACACGAACCTCTCGCAGCTTTACGAGATGACGACGTTCCTCTCGCAGGCCGTGTCGATCGAAGACATGAATGAAGGCTTTATCGACCGGATCCGGAGCTACACCGGGAGCGACGCCTGCGCGGTGCGCCTGGTGGATGAGAGCGGAAAGCTTTCCATTGTGGCCTCTTCCGGACTCTCCGGGCGGTTCCTGGAACTGTCATCCCGCGAGAGCGACACGGACGCGCCGATTTACCGCGCGTATCAGAAGCCGCTTCCCACACGGTTTGATCTGCTGAAGGGAACACGTGACACCGCGAAGGAACTCGTGAAAGAGGGCTTCCAGGTGTCTTACGGGTTCCATATCCGGAATGGCCAGACAAGCCTCGGGACATTTGAGGTGTTCTTCCGCGATAACCGCGATATCGCGTCGCCCGCCTTCCGGCAGCTCGAGTCCTTCGGCACGCATCTCGGCATTGCGATTGACAATCACCGGCTGAATGAACGCGAGCGGCAGTTTGCCGTGGTTCAGGAGCGTACCTTCATGGCGCAGGGTCTGCACGACTCGATCGCCCAGACGCTTTCCTTCCTCAACATGCAGGTGCAGCTCCTTGAGTCAGCGCTCGCGGGGAACGATAAGCAGATGGTGGATGAGACCGTGAAGCAGATCAAGGCGGGTGTCCAGGAGAGCTACGAAAACGTCCGCGAGCTGCTCCTCAACTTCCGCGAGAAGATTCATAAGGAAGACTTCAAGACCGCGCTGCTCACCGTGACCCGGCGTTTTGAGGCGCAGTCAGGCGTCAGCGCCAAGGTGCAGTTCTCAGGGAACGGCCCGAATCTCACCGAGAAGCAGAAGCTCCAGGTGACCTTCATCATTCAGGAAGCGCTTTCCAACATCCGGAAGCACGCCAAAGCCTCCCAGGTTGAAGTCCGGATCACGAATAACCGCGACTTTGTGGCAAGCGTGCGGGATAACGGCGTCGGTATAGACCGGAAGCTCGCTGAGGAGCGAAAAGCCCGTCATGTGGGTCTTTCCATCATGGAAGAGCGCGCGAAGAAGATTGGGGCTGAACTCGTGATCGATTCCGAACCTGGCAAGGGCACGACGGTTGAAGTGCGGCTTCCGGAAGAAAACCGGAAGAACGACTAACGGTTTCCCCAGACTTCGCGCCAGAGCGGAAGCGCGGTGCGAAGGAAAGCGGGAACAGAATCTGCTCCGAGCGTTCCGAATCCCAGAGACCGCCAGGCACGTTCAAGTTCGATGAGGGGCGACTCCGGATCCACCGGTGTCGCCCCTCCCTGTTTGGAGAGCTTCTCACCCCGGTCGTTCAGCACAAGCGGGAGGTGAAGGTAACGCGGTGTCGGGAGTCCCAGGGCTCTCTGAAGGGCGATCTGACGCGGTGTGTTTCCATAGAGGTCTTCCCCCCGGACAATATCTGTCACCCCCTGCAGACCGTCATCCATGACGACCGCGAGCTGATAGGCGGGGAGCCCGTCAGCTCGCCAGATCACGAAGTCGCCAAGCTCTTTTTCAAGATTCTGGGAGAGTGTCCCAAGACGCCGGTCCGTAAAGGAGACTGGCTCCGAATCAACCCGGAAGCGGATGGCGCGGGGCTTACGGCCGCCAGTGCCGTTACGGCAGATCCCGGGGTAGACCGAAGGATCGCCCCCATGTATCCGATGCCACTCCGCGATATCGTGCCGCGAGCAGGCGCAGCCAAACGCTTTTCCTTCAGAAACCAGCCGGGCGGCAGTGTCCCGGTAGGCGTCAAGCCTGTCATGCTGCCAAAGCACTGGTTCATCGGACTCAAAACCGAAACGGCTGAGTGTCTCAATAATCTTCTCACCGGCACCTGGAATATCCCGCGGGGGATCGATATCCTCAATCCGGATCAGCCAGGTGCCGTCGTGCACCCGGGCATCAAGCCAGGAAGCGAGTGCGGCGAGGAGGCTCCCCGCGTGAAGGAGCCCCGTGGGGGAAGGCGCGAAGCGTCCCCGGTAAGCGGGTTTGAGAGACTCAGACATCGCGAGGTCAATTACTCAGAGACGGCTCCAAAGCGGCCGACGGCGTAAAGCATCAGGGAGCCAGACGCGACTTCAAGGGCTGACTCGAGGAGGTCATCCGCGTCCGACACCGGAATCCCGAAGTTATTCCCCTCATCCATCATGAGAACATTTTCTTCGTAGGCGGTCTTGAGATACGCCGTGATGCCGGGAGCGTTCGGCGCGATGCCAGCGTCAGAGAGGAGCAGCGCGGCAGATCCCCCGTCATCCACCTGCCAGCCGCCGATAGAAGCATCTTCAGTCACAAAGATCATCAAAGACTCTTCGGTGCCCGGATAGCGAAGGCTGGTCGTGAGAACCAGTGTGCGGTTCTCTTCATCCCACTCGGATGAGATAAGAGGGAGTGACTGCAGAATGGGGGTGAATTCACTGGGTATCGGCATGGAGAATAGTCTCGCGTCGGTTAAAACTGGAAAAAGAGTTTCTGGAGGTCTGTCCGCTTGGCTCTCGGGTTCTTAAGGAGAGCGAGCTGCAGAAGAATACGGCACTGAGCGGCAGAAAGCGCGCCGCCACAGACGAATCCGTTTTCAGCGTCGTTAATTTCTCCTGCTTCCAGCACGGGACCATAAGCGCAGCGGCTGGACCGTACGACAGCAAGTCCCGATTCCGCGGCGAGCCGCAGCGTGGGGAGGAGACCTCCGGGGATATTGCCGTCACCGAACCCTTCAATGACGAACCCCTGATAGCCGGCATCCATATAGGCGGATGCGGCAACGCCGTCACTACCAGCCCAGACCGCGATGCAGGCGATTTTGGGAAGCGAGCTCTCGCGGATTGCCCCGAGGTCCCGGAAAGATGGAAGGGATCGTTCAGGCGCGGGACTCACGCTGAAATGCGTGACACCGCCCTGCGTCCAGCCAATCGGACCTCCGAAACGGGTACTGAAGGTGTCGAGCGCCACCGTCTTTGATTTGAAGAGCCCCCGGGCAGCGAAGAGTTCCCCGTTCATTGCGGCTATGACACCATAGCGAGACGATTTGGGAGACGCGGCGGCAGAAACCGCGTTATAGAGGTTTTTAGGACCGTCAGAAGAAAGAGCGGTAGAGGGGAGCATGGCGCCCGTGATCACAACGGATTTTCCTGCCGGCACGGTGAGGCTAAGGAAGAAAGCTGTTTCTTCCATCGTGTCAGTGCCGTGCGTGATGACGAACCCATCAAACCTCTCCGCGTCCTCACGGATCGCGGAGAGAAGGGCAAGCCATACGCCTTCTGTCATGTCCTGAGAAGGGATGGAAGTGATTTCCCGCACCGTAATGTCAGCAACCTTGCTGAGCCCAGGGACTGAGCGGACGAGCTCGTCTCCAGGGACTTCCCCCGCGTGGTAGGAAGAACCGGTTTCACTCTCTCCTTTTCCCGCAATCGTGCCGCCTGTCGTCAGAATCTCAATTTTTGGCAGAGCCATGGCGTGGTGTTCCTTTTTGCTTTGAGGGATCAGAGGCGGCGGAGTTCGTCTGACACGAGAGCTGCGAGACGCTGAACACCTTCGATCGTCTTTTCCTTCGGAACAGTCACAAAGGAAAGGCGGATATGGTTCTGTTCAGGGGAATTCGGGTAGAACGCGAATCCCGGCACATAGAGGAGCTTCATCCGGAGCGCTTTGGGAAGCATGGCAAAGGTATCAATCGGCTTCGGAAGCGTAAGCCAGATAAACATGCCGCCCTCAGGTCTGGTCCAGCTGATGCCAGGGTCTTTCGGCATGAATTCAGAAAGCGCCTGCTGCATGTCGAACGAATGCTCGCGGTAGATCGCGCGGACTTCAGGGAGATGCGTTTTCAGAAGACCGCTTGCGAGCACCCGGGCTGCAACGAGCTGATTGATGCAGGGAGTGGAAAGCACGGCGTAGCTCTGGATTTTCGAGAACATCTGAATCACGTCACGCGGCGCGATGATGTAGCCAAGGCGAAGCCCCGGGGCGAGGATCTTTGAGAAGGAGCAGAGTCGGATCGTACGGTGCGGCGCCAGATTCCGGATAGAGATCGGCGGCTTCTTTTCGTACCAGAGTTCACCATACGGATCGTCTTCAACGATCCAGAAATCGTACTGCTCGGCTTTTTCAATCAGCTGCTTCCGGCGCTCAGCGCTCATTGTCTGGCCGGTCGGATTGCAGTAAGTGGCGAGCGTATAGGCAAACCGGACACCGCGCGCTTCTTCTCCGATTTCAGCAGGAGCCGCTCCTTCAGCATCAGACGGCATTTCGACGTAAGTCGGCTGAGAGAGGTTGAAAGCCTCCAGGGCGCCGATATAGGAAGGACGCTGAATCAGAATCTTTGAACCCGGGTCACAGAAAACCCGGCCGCAGAGATCAAGCGCCTGTTGACTGCCGGACGTGACAAGAATCTCGTCAGGCGACGTCGGATTTCCGCGGGAAGTTTCGTAAGCGGCGATCTGCTCACGGAGTTCCGGTTCTCCTTCCGGTCCCGAATACTGCAGAGACCGGCTCGGATAGGTCTTCAGGCACCAGTCAGAGGCTTCCCGCAGAGCTTCAACAGGGAAGCCTTCGGGGCAGGGAAGACCGCCGCCGAAAGAAATAAAATCCGGTTTTGAGCCGTCAGCGAGAATCGGTCCCAGGATGTCGTCCGCAAGGCCAAGGGCCATCTGGGAATACCTGGGCGTGAGGTGCTTCGTTCCTTCCATATATGCTGTCTCTATTTCTTTAGCCGCTAATAAACCGAGTCGAAATTCCGAGAGGAAATTTCAAAACGTAATCTACCTATGTTAGCGGAGCTGAGAGAAAGCGGAAACTGCAACCGGTCTGCAGTGATGGAGGAAAAGCGTCAGGATGACTTTTTCTTCCGGGAAGCGGAAGCGGCGCGCGGTTTCCTGCCTTCTTTTTTGGGAAGGATATGGGGAATGGGTTTCTCCTCCGGCGCGGGTGTTTTTTCGTCAAATTCGCAGAGATCCCGGATCGGGCATTCCCAGCATTTCGGATTTCTCGCGGTGCAGCAGTAGCGGCCGTGAAGAAGCAGCCAGTGGTGCGCGTTATGGAGATATTCCTTCGGGCAGACGCGGACGATAGCTTCTGATACCTCATCCGGTGTTTTTCCCGGGGCGATGCCGGTCCGGTTTGCGACGCGGAAGATATGGGTATCTACAGCAACTGTGGGGTGCCCGAACGCGACGTTAAGAACAACGTTTGCTGTCTTGTGCCCGACACCAGGAAGGGAGCAGAGCGCATCAAAGTCCTCGGGAACTTCACCGTTGAAGCGCTTGATCAGCTCGCTGCAGAGGCCAATCACGTGTTTCGCTTTGTTCCGGTAGAGACCGATCCTGTTGATATAAGGGATGAGTCCCTCTTCACCGAGCGCGAGAATCGCCTCGGGGGTGTTCGCGTGAGCGTAAAGAACCTTGGTGGCCTCATTTACGCTCTTATCGGTGGCCTGCGCGGAAAGCACCACGGCAACGAGGAGCTCAAAAGGCGTCCGATAGTTCAGTTCGCTTTTGGGATCAGGACGAAGTTCGGCGAGGCGCCTGAAAATTTCCCGGATATCGGCTGAATTCACGTGAAAGCACCTCCCGAATTTGGATGAAACCTATTTTTTGGCGGCAAGTGCGAGAATGGCTTCAATAGCCGCCTTCTTGCGGACAAGATCACCCTGACCCAGAGCCGCGTAACGGGCTTCCTGTTCCCGGGATTCTCTCTCGAGGCGGGACTTGCGGGCCTGATGACGGTCTGAAGCGTCAGACGCTTTTTCAAGCGTCCAATCTTCTCCATTTTCTACCATGCTGATACAGGCAATCGGGCAGGCGGCCTGACAGAGTGAACAGCCAGTGCAGGCATCCTCAATCACAGCGTGAAGACGCTTGGGGCCACCTGTGATCGCGTCTACCGGGCAGACCTTGCGGCAGCGGCCAATGCATTCGTCACCGCGGATCCGGGCAACAGCAAAGGGAAGCTCGCGTCCGTACTCAGGGTCAAGAGGCTGATAGGGCTGATGCGTGATAAGAGAAAGCGCATGAATGCCCTCATCGCCGCCTGGGGGGCAGCGGTTAATGGGAGCAAGGCCGGCAGCAACCGCTTCGGCGTATTCACGGCAGCCTGCAAAGCCGCACTGCCGGCAGAAGGTCTGCGGCAGCGCGTCGTTTATGCGGTCTGCGAGGCTCTGAGTCTTATCAGCCACCGTTCTCTTACCTCTTCAGGTACTGAAGCTTATTCGGCACGCCGGACCACTTCTCCCAGTCATCAGGAGCGGGCTTCTTGCGGGTGATGGAGGGCCACTGCTTGGAAAGCTCTGCATTGATCTGGATATATTCCTGCTGATCTTCAGGAACATCCTCTTCCGCGAAAATTGCCGCTTCCGGGCACTCCGGAATGCAGACCGCGCAGTCGATGCATTCATCAGGATCGATCACGAGGAAGTTGGGACCTTCGCGGAAAGCGTCTACAGGGCAGACGTCCACGCAATCAGTGTGCTTGCAGTTAACGCAGCCATCACAGACAACATGTGCCATGAAACAAGTACCTCTAGAGAAACAGAGTTTATGAATAGAGACGTTTTCGGCGTCTCTTTTTGTCGTAGGGGACAGTATTTTAGAAGAAAAGAAGAACGCATGACAGGATGAATAAGGATGACTTTGGGACGGTGACGGAGGTCCCTATGTCAGCAATCAAAAAAATGTTGTGGCTATGCCTTGACAATGTGATATGCATCCGTATAATTTCAAGTCTCGCTAGCCGGTAACGCTGGTTGTCCTGAAGACGTAAACCTTTATTCGGGACGGGCTTAAAAGCCTTAGTGGAACCCATCCTGGAAGGGTGGCAGAGTGGTTGAATGTACCGCCCTGGAAAGGCGGCATAGGGCCTGGCCCTATCGAGGGTTCGAATCCCTCCCCTTCCGCCAGTTGTAAGAAAGCCCCGAAGCTCATTTGAGTTTCGGGGCTTTTTGTATGTGCATTCAACACTGCGGATGTCTTGAAGAATGAATGTCCAGTTACTTACTCGTTGAGAGAAAGGGGGTTGCACTCGGCAAAACGTTTCTGGTATCAGACGATCGGGATGAGAAGCTTATAGGAAAATTAAAGTTCGACGAACGGGAAGCGATGTCTGTCAACTGAACCGACCCCCAGAAATGCGACACTTTTGAGGAGAACGTGCCATGGCAAAACCATCAAAAGAACAGCGTCTGGAGGCTCTGGCTTTGTTAGTGCCGGCAATAGCGGTGTGAGGGTCGCGCAGAAGCTGAACATCAGCTATGAACTCGTTACAGACTGGCTGCTCCGGTTCAAATTTGGCCATACGGATCGGACGGAAGAAAAGTCAAAGTATTTTTTCAACGAAGAAAAATTGCGTCTGATGAATTTGTATTTTGCGACGATGCCGGGAAGACGGAAATTCGCGGTCAAGTACAATATTCCTGATACTCTTTTTTAATCCTGGCTTTTGTCTTGTGAACGCTATGGGAGCCCGGAGAGAGCTTTTGCTGTACACCATCCGCGGGGTT
>ERZ780144.3690-NODE-3690-length-10721-cov-20.719576_pt1 | contig 10721 bp, 10 predicted proteins | sample MGYA00511380_ERZ780144 | MGnify/ENA primary metagenome ERZ780144 (study PRJEB29588, sample SAMEA1965858) | human gut metagenome | biome: human gut; feature: human-associated habitat; material: faeces | place: Denmark | collected 2008/2010 ... | reverse complement strand
AAGACCGTTCTGTCGCTTAAAAGCCCCACTGGGGCTTTCATTGCTCCGCTGCGCTGCGCAAACGCGAACTTTTGAGAACACGCTGATTTCGGCAGATTGCGAGAAAAAGAAAGGGGAACTTTGGCAAAAAGAGAGAGGACTGGACGGTGCCAGCCCTCCTGACAAGTTTTTTAAATCAGAAACAGGTTATCGTACCATACTCTCAAACCGTTTCTGCAAGCGTTCAAACATTTCGTCATCCACGGTCAGAAAGGTTCGCAGCGACCGCAAATTCAAACGGTGATTCGGCATGAGCTTCAATTCGGTATGTTGAACATCTGATGCATCTGTGAACACTGGCCGACCGCATAGTATTATTCTACTTTTATCATACGGTAGCCCACACCAATATGTGTTTGGATGTATTGCGGGGACTCCTCTGTTGGCTCCAGCTTTTTCCGCAGTGTTGCCATAAATACCCGCAGGGAAGCCACATCGTTATCCCAACTGCGGCCCCAGATATTTTGTGTGATAAAGGTATGGGTCAGTACCTTGCCGACATTCTTGGACAGCAGACACAACAGCTTATACTCAATGGGTGTCAGGTGAAGTTCGTTTTCATCCAGATAAGCGCATCCCCCGGCATAATCCACTTTCAACTTACCATTCACAAATACAGAACTGGCAGTAAACATCTCTGCCGTCATCAGAGAGAGTCTTCGCTGCGTCACCCGAAGTCGAGCCAATAATTCTTCAACAGAAAAAGGTTTTGTCAGATAATCGTCAGCTCCGGCATCCAATGCATGAATCTTGTCATTATCTTCACTTCTGGCACTAATTACAATGATGGGGGTATTGGACCAGGCGCGTACCGTTTGAATGACTTGAACGCCATCCATATCCGGCAAGCCCAAATCCAGCAAGATGATTTCAGGATTGTGCGATGTGGTCTCCATAATGGCTGTCGAGCCACTGGGCGCTACCACATAACGATAATCATTTGTTTTCAATGTGGTTGTAATGAGATTTCGTATAGATGGATCATCCTCAACCACTAATATCAAAGGTTTATTCATGAAGTTCTACCTTCCCGGCGGGTAATGTAAATGTGAACACAGTGCCATTTGGCTGATTGTCTGATACGGAAATCGTGCCGCCGTGGGCGGTCACAATGGACTTACAGAGGGACAACCCCAATCCAAGGCTTCTGCGGCTGTCGACCACTTTATTGGCCCCACTATAAAACATATCGAAAATACGCGGTTTCTGCTCATCGGGAATCCCAGGGCCGTTGTCGGAAACGGAAACCGTGACCCATTGCTCTTTTTGATCGGTATGTATTTCAATTACTGAACCGACAGGGGTATATTTGATGGCGTTGTCAACCAAATTGATAATCACCTGAACGATCAGCTTCGCATCAATGTGGGCAAGGATAAAGTCATTCCCGCTGGTCACACGAATGGTGTGTTCTTTACTCTTTCTGTTGATGTGCTTCAGTGCTTCAGAAACGACCTCATCCATGAGTTCGATACTCCGAGTTAGATTGACCTGTCCGCCCTCAATTCGTGTGACTGCCAACAGGTTTTCAACGAGATTGATCAGCCACATGGAATCGTCATAAATATCGGTAAAGGTCTGCTCCCGCAATGCATCATCCATCTTTTTATAATTTGCAAGCAAATTGTCTGCGCTGCCAGAAATCGCTGTCAAAGGGGTTCGAAGATCATGAGAGATTGCCCGCAGCAGGTTAGCACGAAGCTGTTCATTTTGCGCCAGAACAGCCGCTTCCTCTTTTTCTTTGGCGTTTTTGATGTTTTCAAGTGCCAAAGCGCACTCGCCCAGAATGGAGAGGAGTACGCTGTTTTCGAAAGAGTCCAGCGGAATACCGTTCACCGCAATACCAGCCACTCCATATACATGCTGGTTGACCCGAATCGCAAGGTATAAACACTTTGCACTGGATAATGTATCTGTTGTGGCACCGGCGTGTTTATTGTTTCGGAAGACCCAATCGGCGACTGCTTTCTCGTTCTCAGAAATTAAATCTTCCTGAATGCTATTAACAGCACGAAAAACGTTAGGGGTGGCAAGTTCTTTACCATCAGACAGGTAGACGACAATATCTTTTTTCAGCAGCTTCATGAGCTGCCCTGCCGTAGCGGTGATTACCGCATTCTCATCCTGCTCTTTTTGCAGAAGCTGGTTGGTTTCAAAAAGGATCTTTGTACGGTAAGCTGTATGGGCAGATTGTTTCGCATTTTCTTTCAGCCGGGTAGCGAGAGATCCGGAAAGCAGTGTTACTATAAACATAATGGTAAAGGTAACAATATAGTTCGGATCGTCAAAATGGAATGTCAGTCTCGGAGTGGTAAAAAAGAAATTGAAAACCAGCACACTGACAACCGAGGTCAGAATCCCGCACAGTCGGTTGGTTGTGATTACAGCGGCCACAAGTACGCCTAATATGTAAACTGCGATAATATTACTCTCCGTGAACCCGAAAGCGTCAAAGCCACAGCCAATCAGTGTAGCTGCCAGCAATACGACTATACTTTTCAGAACATCACGCAGGGGCATCGCATCTGCCTGCGCCTTACGCTTTTTTTCCTGATAGCTGGTTCCTGTGCTGGCATCCGGTATCACATGAATATCCAGATTAGGTGCGCTGGAAATCAGGCGTTCCGTCAAGGTGGGCTTGCTGAAAATATTCTTTCGTGCAATGGTACTTCGTCCAATTACGATTTTTGAGATGCCGGAAAGACGGGCAAATTCCGCAATCTGATAAGGCACGTCATCGCCATAACTTGTCTCAATCGTAGCGCCAAGTTGCTGGGCCAGACGCTTATTATCCTGCAAACGCTTTTTATCATCGTCACTCATCGCCGCTGTATTTGGCGTTTCCACATAAAGAGCGGTAAATGTTCCCCGAAAGGCTCTTGCCATCCTTGCAGCAGTCCGAATGATTTTTGCGTTGGATGGCGACGAGGAAAGACATGCCAGAATGCGCTCGTCTGTATGGTAATCGCCTCGGCTCTGTACTCTGGCGCTTTCCGTCAGCAAGTTCACCCGGTCAGCGCACCGACGGAGGGCGATTTCCCGCAATGCGGTGAGATTTTCCAGCGTGAAAAAATTAACTGTTGCCCGCTGCGCCTGATCTTCCCGGTACACATTTCCACTTGCCAGTCGTTCCAGCAACTCCGCAGGCTCAATATCCACCAGTTCTACCTGATCTGCTTGATCAAAGGTGGAATCCGGAATGCGCTCCCGCACAAGAATTCCGGTGATAGAGGCTACTGTATCGTTGAGACTCTCGATATGTTGGACATTTACAGTCGTATAGACATCAATTCCAGTATTTAGCAGTTCCTGAATATCCTGATACCGCTTCGTGTGCCGACTGCCTTCGGCGTTGGTATGGGCCAACTCATCCACCAGTATGAGCTGGGGATTTCGCTTGAGCGCAGCATCAATATCAAATTCACGAAGGGTCATTCCTTCGTAAGCAACTTGTTTCACAGGAAGCTGCTCCAAGCCGTCCAGAAGTGCCATCGTCTGGGGTCGGGCATGGGGTTCTATGTATCCAGCAACCACATCGATGCCACGCTCCTTAGCCTGATGAGCCGCCTGAAGCATCGCATAGGTCTTTCCGACACCTGCGGCATAACCGAAAAAGATTTTGAGTTTTCCGCTTTTCTTAGTGGATGCATCGTTACGGATCGCATGAAGAAGCTGATCCGGATCTTGTCTTAGCAGTTCCATTTTAACCCTCCTATCAAAGAAATCTTCCGACCGGAAATCATTGCAAAGGATGCGGCTATGGTAATAACCCCCATGCCTCCAATCTGAATCAGCAGTAAAATGACAAACTGGCCGAAGGCCGACCAGTATGTTGCCGTATCATGTATAATGAGTCCGGTTACACAAACTGCTGAGGTAGAAGTAAACAATGCATCCGAGAAAGACGTTGCCAGTCCGCTTCGGCTGGAAAACGGCAACATTAAAAGGGAGGTGCCGAAAAGGATCACACCGGAAAACCCGAGGATGATAAGTTGAAACGAAGTCAACTTCCTTTTTAACAACACTACTCCCATAACTGCAATCCTCCTTTATACCCCTTTATGTGCCCTTAATTATAAATCAAAGGGAGTAAAGAAGGTAAAAGAGAATGCGTATCTGCATTAAAATCGTCTAAAGATGCAGGACTTATTCTTTTTTATCACGAGCTTGTGCCAGAAATTCAATCAACCGTTTCCTTGTCAGAATCCCGCATAGAGCATTCCGGCCATCAACGATGGGGACAAAATTCTGATTCAACATTGCAGTTACAACCTGCTCGGAATCTGCATCTATTTGTAACGCAGGGCAAAAATCTCTGCGAACAATGCTGCCAAGTCGGTATCCCTCCTGTACTTTCAAGTCTGTTGTCTGGCAAGCAAGAAGGTGGCGGAGGAAATCTCCCTCCGTCACGCTTCCAATATACTGTTCCTGATCATTCAGTACCGGGACAGCGGTATAGCCATGTACCATAAACCGTTCCAATCCCTGACGAATCGTATCCTTTTCATAAAGAAATACAGTGGAGATTTTGGGAATCATGATTTTAGCTATGTTCATTTCACTTCTCCAGAATACCGTCCAGCATCAGATTGACTTCCAGCACATTGACAGTCTCTTCACCAAAGATGCCAAGGAATCGTCCGTCGGTGCAGTTTTGGATGATCTCACGCACTTCATCTTCGGTCATATCATTTGCCTTTGCAATGCGCGCTACCTGATATTCCGCTGCTGCCGGGGAAATATGGGGATCAAGCCCACTGCCGGAACAAGTAACCAGGTCCACCGGAATGGCCGTTTCGTCCATGTCCGGATCGGCAGCCCGGAGCTTTTCTACCCGCTCTGCCACGAGCTGTGCATACTCCTCGCTTGCCGGAGAGAGGTTGGAGGGAGCGGCGTACATCAGTGCCTTTCCGTTTTCATCCGTATAGGTTGAAACATCAATATTCATAATGCGCCCCCACATATGGGCTTCATCTGTATATTGCTGCCCAAGTAATTCACAGCCATATTTTTTCCCATCTACTTCAATGATGCTTCCGTTTGCATTATCCGGGAAAATAAGCTGAGCAATTCCTGTGACAACACCTGTATAGATTACGCCGCACAGCAGCGTAAAGATCAAAAAGATCATACCTGCCTTTGGCAGTACACTTTTCATTGTTTTCATAATAGATACCCCCTATCCGAAGATGGTGAGAAAAATTTTCTGAAGCAATTCCGGTTCCCATATGGCGAAACGCAGTGTAATCGCACATAGGACGGCTAAGGCCATTCCAAGAATTCCTTCAAAATACGAGATTGTTTTCTTTGTTATCGCATTCATATTTTGTCTCCCCCTTATACCAGGCCGGTAAACACCAGCAGAACATCGATCAGTTTCACAAAGATAAAGGGAGCCGCCAGACCGCCCAGACCATAAACCAGCAGGTTCCGTGACAGCAGCTTTCCGGCAGAGACCTCACGGTATTTCACACCTTTCAGTGCCAACGGAATGAGCGCGATAATGATGAGTGCATTATAAATAATCGCAGAGAGGACAGCGCTTTGCGGGGAATGCAGCCCCATAATATTCAGAGCAGACAGTCCCGGATAAAGTCCCATAAACAGCGCCGGAATAATGGCAAAGTATTTTGCCACATCGTTGGCAATGGAGAAGGTAGTCAGGCTGCCTCGTGTCATCAAAAGCTGTTTGCCGATGCGAACAATGTCGATCAGTTTTGTGGGTGAAGAGTCCAGATCCACCATGTTACCTGCTTCTTTTGCTGCTTGTGTGCCGCTGTTCATGGCAACTGCAACATCTGCTTGTGCCAAAGCCGGAGCGTCGTTGGTGCCGTCGCCTGTCATGGCGACCAAATGACCCTTGGCCTGAAAATCCCGGATCATTGCCAGCTTTCCTTCCGGGGTTGCTTCCGCAAGAAAATCATCCACACCGGCCTCGGCAGCAATGGCCGAAGCAGTAATCGGATTGTCGCCGGTGATCATAATGGTCTTGATGCCCATTTTCCGCAGATCTGCAAATTTCTCCTTCACACCCTGCTTGATAATATCCTTCAAATAGATAACGCCGAGAATCTTGTGGTTCTTAGCCACAACCAGAGGTGTGCCGCCCTTGGACGCAATAGACTTGACAACTCGATCACAGTCCGGAGAATACATTCCGCCTGCATGGGTCACATAACTCTGCATGGCATCTGCTGCGCCTTTTCGGATTTCGCTGCCGTCAAAATCGACGCCGCTCATACGAGTCACGGCAGTAAATGGGACAAAGTGCATATTCTTGTCCTGAAGGCTTCTGCCACGAATTCCAAACTGCTCCTTTGCCAGCACAACAACGCTTCTGCCTTCGGGGGTTTCATCGGCCAGAGAAGAAAGCTGAGCGGCGTCCGCCAGTTCCTGAATATCAACACCATCTACCGGAATGAACTCCGATGCCTGTCGATTGCCCAAGGTGATTGTTCCGGTTTTGTCAAGCATCAGAATGTCTACATCACCGGCGGCTTCAATGGCACGACCACTCATGGCCAGAACATTTGCCTGGTTCAGTCGGGACATACCGGCAATACCGATGGCGGAAAGCAAGGCACCAATGGTAGTAGGCGCAAGGCACACCAACAGCGCTACCAGAGTTGTTACAGAGGTGGGATTCTCAATTCCCGCCAGCCTTGCAGAAAAAATGGAATAAGTGTAGAGAGAGACTGTCACCAAGATAAAGATAATGGACAAGGCTACCAGAAAAATCTGCAAAGCAATTTCGTTGGGCGTCTTCTTCCGGGCAGCACCTTCTACCATCGCAATCATCTTGTCCAGAAAGCTCTCTCCGGCTTCGTTGGTCACTCTGACAACAATCCAGTCCGACAGTACAGTGGTGCCGCCGGTCACAGCGCTGCGGTCGCCGCCTGCCTCACGAATTACAGGAGCGGATTCGCCGGTGATGGCGCTTTCATCCACAGATGCCGCCCCTTCTACGACTTCGCCGTCTGCCGGAATCTGCTCTCCGGCTTTGACGATCACCAGTTCCCCCTTTTTCAGCAGGGCGGATTGAACCACAGTCACGCTGTCCTTCTCCGAGACAGAGGGAATTTTATGTGCGTCCACATCCTTTCGGGATGCCCGGAGAGAATCAGCCTGTGCCTTGCCTCGGCCTTCTGCAATGGCCTCGGCAAAATTGGCAAATAGCACGGTAAACCAAAGGATAATGGCAATCGCCAGTGTATATCCGCTTGGAGCGTCTTTTAACCCGAACAGGGATACCACCCAAAGGATACTGGTCAAGATCGCAGACGCAAAAACCAGAAACATGACCGGGTTTTTTGCCTGTGTTTTCGGGCTCAATTTCACAAAAGAATCTTTAATTGCCCTGCCGAGCATTTTCCGGTCGGCAAAAGCAGTTTTCTGTTTTGTACGCATATCTGTAAATCTCCTTTACGCAATGCTGCCAAAGAACTCAGCAAGCGGACCAAGGGCAAGCGCCGGGAAGAAGCTCAGCGCACCGATCAGCAATACCACAACAATCAGCAGGAAAACAAACATTCCATTTGTGGTAGACAAGGTGCCCGCAGTCGTGGCAATTTTCTTTTTCCCAGCCAGGCTGCCTGCGATTGCAAGTGTGCCGATGATGGGCAGGAACCGGGCAAAGAGCATCACCAGTCCCAGGCTTACATTCAGAAATACGGTATTCCCATTGAAACCGGCAAAGGCAGAGCCGTTATTGCCGCCACAGGATGAGTAGGCATACAGCATTTCAGAGAAACCGTGAGCACCGCCGTTATGCAGGCTATCCATGACAGAGGGTACTACGGCGGCAAGGCCACTGCCGACCAGAATTGCAATGGGTGTTGCAAGGCAAACCAGTACCGACCATTTCATCTCATAAGGCTCAATTTTCTTGCCAAGGAATTCCGGTGTACGGCCTACCATCAGACCGGCAATGAACACCGTCAGAATAGCAAAAGCAAGCATACCGTAAAGGCCGCAGCCCACGCCGCCAAAAATAACCTCGCCGAGCTGCATCAGCAGCATAGTCACCATGCCGCCAAGAGGCGTGTAGCTGTCATGCATGGAGTTTACAGAGCCGTTGGAGGCTGCTGTGGTGAAAGCTGCCCATGTAGAGGACCCTGCAATGCCAAAGCGAGTCTCCTTGCCCTCCATATTGCCGCCTGCCTGTTCGGCCATTGACATATTGACTGCGCCGTTTTGTGCAAGCTGGGGGGTGCCAACCTGTTCAGTGACGGCGATACAGCCCAAAGCAACAACCAGGCAGAGAAACATTGCCATAAAGATCGCAACACCCTGCTTCTTGTTCTTTACTGCAGAACCGAATGTGAAACACAGTGCCGCCGGAATCAGCAGAATGGAAATCATTTCGATCAGATTGGTAAAGGCATTGGGATTTTCCAAAGGATGTGCGGAGTTGACGCCCATATAACCGCCGCCGTTGGTGCCGCTCTGTTTGATTGCGACCTGGCTGGCCGCAGGACCCATCGGTACGAACTGCTCGGTGACGATCTGTGCATCCGAAACGATTTCGCCATCTACAGTGACGGTTTCGGTGTCTAAGTCAATTACCGCATCCTCAAGGATTTCGCCTTCTGCACTGACGGCAATCGGTTCTACAAGGGATACTGTTTCTGCACTTTTCAGGTTCTGGATCACGCCGCCGCCTACCAGCAACAGAGAAATGACCAGATTCAGCGGGAGTAGGATGTGAACCACAATGCGGGTCAAGTCCACCCAAAAGCTTCCCAACCCGGAGGATTTCACCTTGATAAAGCCACGGATCAATGCAAATAGAACGGCGATACCTGTAGCTGCGGAAACAAAGTTCTGAACAGTCAGACCTAAAGCCTGAGTGAGATAACTCAATGTGGATTCACCGGAATATGCCTGCCAGTTTGTATTGGTAATGAAACTTGCAGAAGTGTTAAATGCCAAATCCCATTTCACACCGGAAAGATGCTGCGGGTTTCCGGGAAGAACACCCTGCACAAGTTGAAGCAGGAACAGAAAAACAAGCCCGATACCGGAAAAAATCATTACACTTACCGCATATTTTTTCCATGTCATCTGTTCTTCTCTGTCTACACGCGTAACCTTGTAAATCAGGTTTTCGCACGGTGTCAGAACTTTGGACAAAAAAGTTTTCTCGCCGCTCATGACGTTTTTTATGTATGCGCCCAGCGGAATTGCCAAAACAACCAGAATGGCAAGGTATAAAACGTACTGGATCATGGTACTCATGCCTGATCATCTCCCTTCATTAAAATATAGACATACCACAGCAGCATTGCTGCCGCACATACACCTATGAGTGCAATTAGCATTTGCATAAGAGCTATCCTCCTTTTTTGATGTCCCCAATATCATAAACCCTTTCCTCTAAAAATGGCATTAGTGATCTTTTGAGCGTTTAAAGATGAAATAAAGATTACAACCAACCCAAAAGCCATGCCATAGGAAAGGCGATAACGATCGTACTGATACAGACACACGCCAAAACCAGTAATGGCATTCCAACAAAGATGGAGATGGAGCCAAGTAGCGGATGATGCCAAATAAAGCGCTCCGCTTTTGCGTCAAATCTTTGTTCAAATCTTCTCGCCGCATTTGTAATGCTCATAATTGTTCACCTCATTTCTTTCTTGCAAGGCCATAATACCGCTAAAAGTATTAAGAGGGGAAAAGGGTCCTGCAATCGAAACAAAGATTGTATAAGTCTTTGTCGCTCCAGAAAGTGATCTTACGGCTTTGTTCAAGCCTTGTGCGCTTTTGTCTGAAATCCGTCACGCTTTATAACGAGTCGTGATCCTTCAGGGTTTTGCTGCCAAATAGATGTCAAAACAGCAGTATAGCCCGGATGGAGGCGCTGTCGATAAAATAAAAAAAGTGAACCCTCTGGGTATTTCCACCCAGAAAAGTCCACATAGAAAGAGCTGCTTTGGATTTATAAGAGATCGCAGTTGTCCAAATCCCTGCCATGAATCGTAGTTGTGGATGTACATTTGATGCTCGGTCTGAACAGGCTAGATTGCAGCTGCCATTTTGGCCTCGAACCCGACCGATTTCCCGGCTTTGCATAAAAATCCGATCCCTGTTTTAAGGGGTTGATTTTGGCTCTGCACATTTTTGCACACTTTTTGCACACCGGAACGGCTGGATAACGGATGCAAGACGGAACGTTTTGTGCAGACAATGTAAAGAATGCAAAACGTAAAATCACGGAAAAACGCAAAAAATAACGAAACTGCGTGATTCTGGAAATTGATGATTGTTGCGCGTTGGTTTCTCTTAATCAGTGGGCCCAGGGTTCGAGTCCCTGGAGGTGCACTACAACAAAATCCGAACTTTTTTCCGATAGGGGAAGGGTTCGGATTTTTTGTTTTCTTCGGAAAACAGAACGAATCCATTGCTTCCCCCGAAAAATGACCCACTGGCGTATGCAGACCTGATTCTCAATGGTGACCCGGAGGAATACTTGAAAAATGTAACCGGGAGCCACAGGCTAGAAATCTAAATGAATGCTGGACAGTACCATTTTTGAGCTGGTGTTGTCCAGCATTTTTTTGGCGTTGGCTGACCAATTTTAATGGAATCTTTATACTTCTACAATTTTCTTTACGGCTCTTTTATTTATTCCATGCTAATCTTTATGCACACGGATAGGTAAAGGAGCTTTTATGATTCAA
>ERZ780144.3689-NODE-3689-length-10723-cov-3.516967_pt1 | contig 10723 bp, 9 predicted proteins | sample MGYA00511380_ERZ780144 | MGnify/ENA primary metagenome ERZ780144 (study PRJEB29588, sample SAMEA1965858) | human gut metagenome | biome: human gut; feature: human-associated habitat; material: faeces | place: Denmark | collected 2008/2010 ... | reverse complement strand
GGCCTGCCGGTGATCCTCTATAACGTTCCGGGCCGTACGGGCCGCGATATGACGAACGACACCGTGCTGCGCCTCGCTGAGGTTCCCGGCATTGTCGGCCTGAAGGACGCGACGGGTGACCTCGCCCGGGCTGAGGCGCTGCTCGCCGCGCTTCCGAAGGATAAGGACTTCGCGCTTTACTCCGGTAACGATGACTCGGCTCTCGCCCTCGTGCTCGCGGGCGGCCAGGGCGTGATCTCGGTGACCGCGAACGTCGCGCCGAAGCTGATGCATGAAATGGTTGAGGCAGCGCTTAAGGGCGATATCGCCACGGCCCGCGCGATCAACAACCGTCTCCTCCCGCTTCATAAGGAGCTCTTCTGCGAATCGAACCCGATTCCGGTGAAGTGGGCTCTGAACCGCATGGGGAAGATTCCGGCCGGTATCCGTCTCCCGCTCACCTGGCTCACTCCCGCGGGTCAGAAGAAGGTCGAGGCGGCGCTCGCTTCTGCCGGGCTCATTTAATTCACTACTTTTTGACTCGCCCCGGGCGGCCTTCTGAGAGATCTCTCGCACAGGCTGCCCGGTAAAAAGAGGTTTTTGGATTCTGTTATGAAGATGAAATTACTGCGTGTTGCAGTGCTTGCTGTCACTCCGGTTGCCCTGAGCGCCTGTTCTTACCTCGGTGCCCAGTTCACGAACGACAAGGTTCAGTACGAGTCAAGCAACTCGCGCGCGCCGCTTGAAGTTCCGCCGGATCTCTCCCAGGTTCCGCACGATAACCTCTATAACGTCCCGCAGCGGACGCGTGACGTGTCGGCGAGCAGCATGCAGCAGGGCCAGCAGGCCGCAGCCGCGAATCGCGCCACCGCCGCTCAGTCGACTGTGCTTCCCGAAACCGTGACCGCCAAGGTGATGCGTGACGGCGATATCCGCTGGGTCCACACCCAGGTGCCGGCGCAGCAGCTCTGGCCCGTGGTGCAGGACTTCTGGGCTTCTGTCGGCCTCACGATCAAGAATCAGGATCCGAAGACCGGCTACATCGAAACGGAATGGGCTGAAAACAAGGCCCGTCTCCCGCAGGACATCATCCGCGCGACGCTTGGCAAGCTGATTGACGCCGTCTATTCGACCGGCGAACGCGATCAGTACCGCTGCCGCCTTGAACGGAATCCGGATGGATCGACGGATGTCTACATCACGCACCGCTCGATGGTGGAAGTGGTGAAGGGCAATCAGGGCGACCAGACGGTGTGGCAGCCGGGTCCGCGTGACCCGCAGCTCGAAGCCGAAATGGCGACGAAGCTCGCTCAGAAGATTGAGTCTGAATTCAACCCCGATCTGAAGAAGGCGGATCTCCCGTCGACGAAGCAGGCGGCGCTTGAGAAGACCGCGGGAACGGCCGCGAAGGCCGCGGCTCCGGTTTATAAGAGCGAAATCGTGAATGGCGCTGACGGCAAGGCCGCCGCAATCATCATCAAGGAACCGTTCGATCACGCCTGGCGCCGTACGGCCCTCGCGATTGACCGCATGAATTTCACCGTGTCTGACCGCGACCGCACGAAGGGCTGGTTCCTCGTGAAGTATCTGGATCCGACGTACGAAGCTGAGAAGAAGCGCGAACAGGGCTTCTTTACGAACCTCTTCAGCCAGACGAAGACGGTTGAGCCGCCGACCTATCAGATCAAGCTGACGGACGAAGGCAATCAGACCCGGGTGACCGTGCTGAACGCGAATGGCGGTCCGGATACGACCGGCGTCGCGCCGAAGATTCTGACGCTTCTTGGCGAACAGACCCGCTGATCAGCAGAGCGGGGGAGTAACTGTCCTCTGGACAGAATGCCCTCGCATCTGATCCACTGAAGGGCGCGGGAAGCCTTTCCTCATCCGGGAATTTGGGGTGAGAAGAGGCTTCGCTGCGCCTTTTTCTATGTAATTCTGGAGGATTCTCTCTGTGGCGCTTTTATCTGAAACGCCGTTACTGAAGGACATTGCCGCCTGGACCACCGCTGAGCGGCTCACGCGCGCCCGATTCGGAGGCGCACTCGCGCTTTGGCTCGCTGTTATCATGGCGGGCTTCGCGGCCGCGTGGCTTGGGCTCCGGTCCGGGGCTTCCCCGATGCTCGGGGGCGGTCTGATCGCGATCGGACTCTGGTTCGCGGTCTGCGCGACCGTTCGCCGCCTTCACGACATGTCGCACTCGGGCTTCTGGGCCATTCTCGTTTTCGCGCTTTTCCCGATCGGTTTTATTCCGCTTCTCATCACGGAAAGCCGCGCGGGGGAAAACGCCTGGGGCGAAAATCCGAAGGGACTGCTGAAAATCAATGATCCGAGACTCCTCAGGCGTCTGACTGAGAATGCCCGCGAGGGATCGGTGATGCATGAAGTCGGAAGCCGGGATTCAGAAGAGAAGAAATAACGCATCTGCCGCGGTCAGCAAACCGCGGCAGAAAGAATAGGAAATCAGGAAAGAATGACTAAGAAGATTGAGAAGGGTGATCTCGTCACTGTATTCGTCACGGTCTGGGATCTCCGGGACCATATCGTCGATCAGACAGGAGAGGAAGGCGTGAGGCTGCGGGCCGGGGAGGAAGATGTCTTCCCGCGCATGGATCAGGCGCTCCTGAAGCATAAGGAAGGCGATCGCTTTGATCTGGTGCTTGAGCCTGAGGAGAGCTTCGGGGATTTTGATGAAAACCTCGTGCACCTTGTCCCGGTCGATAAGCTCGGGGTCGAGAATCCGAAGAAAGGCATGCGGTTCTCGTATATCCCTGGTGTGCCGGTGGATGACGGGCGTGGCTACATCATTACGGATGTCGGCGGCATGGCGGTGCTCGACGGCAATCACCCCTACGCCGGCTGGACGCTCCGCTTTGAGATCCAGGTGATGCGCGTGGAATCAGTGGAAGAGGGCGATATCGCCGAGTCTGACATCTTTATTCCCGATTTCCTCAAGGTCGCGAATGAAGCCGTGAAGGAAGAGGCGGAGGACCGGCTGGAAGTGGACGAAGCCCGAGCGAAGATCGCGGAGCAGCTCGATAAGGTGGATGAAGCGAAGCCCGAGAACGCGATGGGCACGGGGCTCTTCACGTCGCTTGTGCCGAAGAAAGAGGACTGATCGCTTTTTCTTTTCAGATAGGAGAATCGGAATGCCGGAACTGCCAGAAGTTGAAACCGTAAGACGCTACCTTGACTCCAAGCTTCCCGGGGACAGAATCACGGCGGTGACGGTGGATCTTCCCCGTCTTATCAAGAACCGGACGGAGGACGCCTTCAGACGCGCTCTTACGGACCGGGTATTCCGGGCCGCGGACCGGAAGGGGAAGTATCTGATTCTGAGGCTGGATGGCCCGGAGAGCCTCATGGTGCATCTCCGGATGACGGGGCGTCTCGTGTTTCAGGAGGATGAGTCGCTTCCGGATCCACCGTATACCCGGATCCGGTTCAGCCTTGAGCGCGGGAAGCTCACGTACGGAGATGTCCGGACGCTTGGTGATCTCTGGATTATTCCGAGCGAAGGAAAGACCGGCATTTCGGGTTACGACACGCTCGGCCCCGACGCGATCGGGGACGCCTTTACGCCGGACTATCTTTACCGGAAGCTGAAAGGTACCTCCCGCTCTGTCAAAGCGGTGATTCTGGATCAGACGGTGGTCGCCGGGGTCGGGAATATCTACGCGGATGAGGCGCTCTTTCTTGCCGGCATCCGTCCCTCAAGACACGCGGACCGGGTGACCAAGGCGGAATCCGCGAAGCTCTGCGACGCGATCCGATCCGTGATGCTGGGGTCGATTGATGCGGGCGGTACGACGTTCAGGGACTTCCTCGATGGGGCCGGGCATGAAGGCGGAAACGTGGAGAATCTCCGGGTTTATGGCCGCGACGGCGAACCCTGTACAGTCTGCGGGACCGAGATCCAGCTGACGAAGATCGCGGGACGCGGCACGCGCTACTGCCCGAAGTGCCAGAAGTAGCGCTGGCGTAATACAGCGCCCTGGCAGGACAATCAGAACCGCCCGGAGTCTCAGTACTTCGGGCGCTTCAGTATGCGCTCCACGGTGTCGCGGTAGAACTCGTAACGCTTCGGATCGATATCGCCCCGCGCCACAGCGTCCTTTACGCCGCACTGAGGCTCATTCAGATGACGGCAGTTGAAGTAGCGGCAGCCTGAGACATACTGCCGGATATCCGGCATCCCGAGAATCACATCGTCAAAATCGAGATGCTCAAGCCCGAACTCCTGGAACCCGGGGGAATCCACAATGGCCCCGTCTTCCCCATAGTCGTACCAGCAGGTGACGGTGGTGGTCTGTTTCCCGAGGTCGAGCGCTTCGGAGAATTCCCGTGTCCGGGCACCGGCGTCCGGAATGAGGAGATTGAGGATCGTGGACTTTCCCATGCCGGACTGACCGACAAAAAGCGTCCTGTGATGAGCGAAACGGGATTCAAGAATCGGTTTTGCTTCTTCAGGCTTTGATCCCGCGGAAATGGAAAGAGTTTCGTATCCCAGCGCTTCAAGCTGCCGGAGAGCGGCGTCCGCCTCTTCCTGTCCCTCTTCAAGATCCGTTTTATTCCGGATCACGATCGGCGTGATTCCGGCTTTCGTCGCAGCGAGGAGCGCCTTCCAGATGAACCACGGGTTGAAGGTCGGGCGGCTCGCGTAGACAATCGCGACAAGATCGATGTTGGACGCGAGTTCCTTGGTCCGCCATTCGTCACTCCGGAAGAGGAGGCTTGTGCGGGGAAGCACTTCCTCGATCGCCACAACGCCGCCAGAAGGCTCTGAGTAGCGCACCATGTCTCCAACCACGACGTCCCCCTTCCGGCCCCGCCGGTGGGCCTCGTAGAGTGCCCCGTCAGGCCCCTGCACGAAGTGGTGCCGTCCGTGGCTCCGTGTGACGCGTCCCGTCAGCAGGGACTCGGAAGCGGCGGATTTTTTGGGTTTTGCGGGTCGGGCCATGTAGGATCCTTTGTGATTGATTCTGCAAACATACCCCGGAAACGTCGGAGCCGCAAATAGAATTCCGGCGGCGATCCGCGCAAAGTGCGAAAATGACAGACCGCGGTCCGGAAGACGGCCGCCGCGTGTTTGGTAAAAAGGAATGCAAATGACAGATACGAAGCGGGATCCGCTCTTCTCTGAAACGAACCTCATCTGGATCGACCTTGAAATGACGGGCCTGCAGCCCGAGGTGAACCGGATTATTGAGCTCGGGGCCATCATCACGGACGCGCAGCTGAATGTGATTCACGAGGGACCGGTGATCGCGATCCATCAGGACAAGTCAATCCTCGACGCGATGGATGAGTGGAATACGAAGACGCACGGGAAGTCCGGTCTGATTGACCGCGTGCTCGCGAGCACGATTGATGAGGAGGAAGCGTCCGATATCTGCATCGAAACTTTCTCCCGCTTTGTCCCCGCCGGAAAGAGCCCGCTCTGCGGTTCCACGATCGGTCAGGACCGCCGCTTCATGGCGCGCTGGATGCCGAGGCTCGAAAACTTCTTCCACTATCGCTCGATCGACGTCTCGTCCATCAAGGAGCTCGTCCGCCGCTGGAAGCCTGAGGATGTGTGGACCTCTGTGAAGTCAACAAAGCATCAGGCGATTTCGGATATCCAGGAGTCGATTGATGAGTTGAAGCACTATCGGAAGCACGATATGTGCATCTGATCAGAAAAGCCTGTTTCTGAATGACGAAAGCCTGAAATCCTTGAGTGGGTTTCAGGCTTTTCCATTAGAGAGAAACTATTCCTTCGCGGGCGGTGTTCCGCTCTCGTCCGGAAGCGTCTCCGGGGGAGGAGCCGATGACCGGCCGGTATCGGTTCTCACCGGCTGGGCGAGCCAGGCCGTGAAGAGCGCGGACCCGAGCGAGAGGAAGATCGGTCCCAGCAGAATGCCAAGGAACCCGAAAGAGAGAAGACCGCCGAACACGCCGAGGAACACGAGTGCCATCGGAAGCGGGGTCCCCTGCGAAATCAGCATGGGCTTCAGGAAATTATCGACGCTTGACACCGCGAACGTTCCCCAGAGAGCGAGGAAGATGGCGTACCCCATTTCTCCCTTCAGGTAGAGCGCGATGGCCACCGGCACCCAGACGAGTGGCGGTCCCATCGGAACCATGGAAAGGATAAAGACGAGGAACGCGAGCAGGGTCTTATTCGGAATGCCGCAGATAAAAAAGCCGATATAGGCGAGGAGCGCCTGACCAAGAGCGGTACCGAAAATCCCGAATACGACAGAGCGTGTCGTATTGACAAGGATTGAGCTGAATGCGTTCGAAAGATTGCCGCCTACTTTATCGAGAATCCCCTGGACCTTATTCGCGAGCGATTCGCCGTTCCGGTAGAACACAAAGGCGATAGCCGCGATCAGCAGGATCTGAATAATGACATTCACGATCGACGCGGTTGAGGTGAGGATACCTTTTGAGGCGGTTGTCGCGATCTGCTTCAGCGCGGTGGTGACTTCCGGATACTCGAGAATCTTCCCAACCGGGGCGTGGAGATATTCACCAACCCAGGGGAGCGTGGAGAGCCAATCGGGAAGCGGCATTCCGGCTGCTACCCAGTCCCGGATCAGAATGATGGTTGTCGATACCTGCTGCGCAAGGAACACGACAAGAATCGTGAGCGGGATCAGGACAATCACGGCAAGGAACGCGACCATGAGCACAGCGGACAGCGTCCTCCGGTGCCCGAGCATGGTGTCGACCCGGATAAAGAACGGCCAGGTGACGACGCAGAGCATGGCGGAAATCAGAATCGCTGTCGCAAACGGAGCGACCACGAAGTAGCAGCCGATTGCCACAGCGACACCGAACCCGATCTTGATCAGAAGATCGATACGGTCCCGGAGGCTGCTTTTGAGGTTATCTAATGGGATCTGCATGTTTTGCGCTGAAGCCTTAAAAAAGAAGAAAACTGCGTGCTTCGGAATCATCCTACCGCAAATGGAAGGCGGTTAAATCCGGTGTGTCGCGGAAAAACCTTTTTTTGGCTACAATGTCACCCCTGTTCCCGGATACTGTCCGGGAACCCTGGTGTCCCCGTAGTTCAACTGGATAGAACGAGCCCCTCCTAAGGGTTAGATCCGAGTTCGAGTCTCAGCGGGGGCACCATTTTTTTATCCGAACAATTCCAACCGGGTAAAAATTAAAGCGTTTTCGTAAGGTTTAAACGCTGCTCTGTGATGACGTCTCAACGTACTGTAAGAAAGAGATAGAACCAGGACATTTGCTTGACAGCCTTCACTTCAGCTCGTGGCTGAGGTAAGATGTCCGACCGGCTGAGAATGACGGTACTGGCAAGAACAGAGACGTCTAAGACGTCTCAACCGACATTCTGTCGGCAGAGAGGTATGAACATTTTTGGGATTTATCCGTAAGTTCTTGATTTTTTACACCTCAGAATCTCAGCGGATGGTACTACCAATAATCCAGTAACCGAATGATAAGGTTCTGGATTTTTTCATTTTTGCAGTACACCAAGAAGAAAATTCCGAGCCTGCTGATACCTTTGTCTCAGGCGGCATGTGAATTTCCGAAATCCACTAATCTTCTCAGATTGGTGCTCCCGCTGAGCGCCAAAACCGATTCGAACTGAATCAGTATCTGCGACTCGTCTATCAATAAAGGTAAGAAGGATGGAAAAAGGCATCAATCAGGAAAAGCCGATTTCAAGCGTGATTCGTGAACGCATCAGGGAGGCAGGCGCGCCCTTTGCCGCGAACGACAATATCGCGCAGTACATCCGCGAAGGTGAAATGCCGCAGCTCGAGGCAGAGCTCGAGGAGAAAATCCAGGGCGTGCTCGAAACCCTCCTTATTGATACAGAGAACGATCACAACACGCGTGAGACCGCTCACCGCGTGGCGAAGATGTATCTCGGCGAAGTCTTTTCCGGCCGTTATACGGAGCGCCCCCGGATCACCGAGTTCCCGAACGTGAAGCAGCTGAACCAGATCTACACGGTCGGACCGATTGCGATCCGGAGCGCCTGCTCGCATCACCTTGTTCCGATCATGGGACAGTGCTGGATCGGTGTGATTCCGTCAGACCACGTGATCGGCATTTCCAAGTTCTCGCGTCTCGCGAACTGGATCTTCTCCCGCCCGCAGATTCAGGAAGAGGCGACGGTGCAGCTCGCCGACGAACTCGAACGACTCATCAAGCCGTATGGCCTCGCGGTCATCGTGAAAGCGAAGCATGAGTGCATGTCGTGGCGCGGCGTAAAAGAGCATGACTGCGCGATGACGACCTCTGTCATGCGGGGTTATTTCCTCAAGAACACCGCGACCCGGCTTGAGTTCCTTTCCCTCATCAAGGACCTCTGAGACCGCGCTATCAGGCGTCTCCGCCTGATAGGCTTTCTGACTCCGAAGGCGTCAGGCAAAGGTCTTGCGGTAATATTGAACGTCTCAGATGCCTGAGAACCCGTTCCGGGTTCCCAGGCTGCTTCCTATTGTCACCTGAAGAATGGGCCGGATCCCGTTCTTCCCCTTTCAGAGAAAACATGGCAACACGCAAACAAGCTGGCAGCTACGTAGAGTCGAGCGTCCGGGTCCTGAAGGGGCTCGAACCGGTGAAAGAAAGACCGGGGATGTATACCCTCACCTGCGACCCGCTTCATATTATTCAGGAAGTGGTCGATAACTCGAGTGACGAAGTGCTCGCCGGGTTTGGGTCAAAAATTGAGGTGTGGCTGCATCCGGATAATTCGGTAACGGTTGAGGATAACGGCCGCGGCATTCCAGTCGGCATGCATCCGACTGAGAAGCAGCCGGTGGTGCAACTGGTCTTTACGTCGCTCCACGCGGGCGGCAAGTTTGATAAGGCGTCAGGCGGCGCGTACGCGTTTTCAGGCGGTCTCCACGGTGTCGGTGTTTCGGTGACCAACGCGCTTGCCACCCGTATGGAAGTGGTGGTCTGGCGTGACGGGCTTGAAAGCCGGATTACCTTTAAGGATGGGTTTGTTGATGAGCCGCTCGCCTCCAGGAAGAGCCCGAGGCGTAAGAGCGAGACCGGGACCCGGGTAACCGCCTGGCCGGATCCGAAATACTTTGATTCTCCCGCGATCCCGGTGTCACAGCTCGTGCGGCTGCTCCGCTCGAAAGCTGTTCTGATGCCGGGATGCGAAGTGATCTTCCATAACGAGATTGCCGGAACCGATCAGCGCTGGCTTTACGAAGGGGGGCTCGGCGAATATCTGGCGTCTGAAATGGCGTTTCCGCCCGCGGTGCCCGCGTTTGAGGCGGAAGGGTTTGCCGGTCCTGATACCGAGGCTTTTTCAGAAGGCGAAGGTGCCTCCTGGGTGGTCGCGTGGACAGAGGAAGGCCCGCTTGTCCGTGAGTCCTATGTGAACCTCATCCCAACCCCTTCAGGCGGCACGCATGAATACGGGTTGAAAGACGGTCTCTTTCAGGCGATGAAGAACTTCATCGACGCGCATCAGCTCGCGGTGAAGGGAGTGAAGTTTCTCGCGGAAGACGTCTTTTCCCGCGCGTCCTATGTGCTTTCCTGCAAGATGCTGGATCCTCAGTTCCAGGGACAGACGAAGGATAAGCTGACGAGCCGCGACGCGCTGAAACTCGTGAGCGCCTTTGTGACGCCGCAGTTTGAGTTCTGGCTGAATGACCACGTGGAAGAGGGGAAGAAGCTCGCTGAGCTCGTGATTCACCAGGCGCAGAAGCGTCAGCAGTCTGCGCCGAAGATTGACCGGAAGAAGGGCTCAAGCGTCGCGGTGCTCCCGGGGAAACTCACGGATTGTGAGAGCTCGGATATCACGAGGAACGAACTCTATCTCGTGGAAGGTGACTCCGCCGGAGGCTCCGCGAAGGTGGGCCGCGATAAGGAATTCCAGGCCGTGCTTCCGCTTCGGGGAAAGATTCTGAACACCTGGGAAGTGTCACCGACGAGACTCTTCTCAAGCCAGGTGATTCATGACATCGCGACCGCGATTGGCGTGAACCCGCATAAGAAAGCGTCTGACGCGGATCTCTCACACCTCCGCTACGGCAAGATCTGCATTCTTGCTGACGCGGACGTCGATGGGTCTCATATTCAGGTGCTTCTTCTCACGCTTTTCTTCCGGCATTTCCCGGGACTTGTTGAGGCAGGGCACGTATATGTGGCCATGCCGCCGCTCTTCCGTGTGGATGTGCCGGCGAGGGGACGCCGCCCGATGCGGCGGATCTACTGCCTGGATGACCGGGAACTCGCCCGGACGCAGCAGAAGCTCGCGAAGGAAAAGATCAATCCTGAGGATCTCACCATTGCTCGATTCAAGGGCCTGGGTGAGATGAGCGCGGCGGAACTCGGAGAAACCGCCCTGAACCCGGATACCCGCTGCCTCCTTCCGATCTCCTGGGGTGAAGTCGACAAGGCTCAGACCGAAAGCGTGATGACCATGCTGATGGGGCATAAGGAATCGGGAGCCCGGAGAACGTGGCTTGAACGCTATGGTGACCGGGCCCGCGCGGACATCTGATAAACAAGGAACAGCACTGAATGACGAAGAAAGACATGAATCCGGAAGACGGCGCGACAGAATCCCTGTTTGCGGATGGTGAGGAACAGGATTCTGAAGAGATGGAAGCCGTGGACGAAGATGGGAACGAAGTTGACACGGATACCGGGAATGAACCCGAAACCGCTGAGGAAACGTCTGCCCTGCAGCTGATGGGACAGTTCCTCGGCGAGGACGAGACAGACGAAAAGGATGAGGGGAAGCTGACGCTTGCCC
>ERZ780144.3685-NODE-3685-length-10750-cov-4.467134_pt1 | contig 10750 bp, 8 predicted proteins | sample MGYA00511380_ERZ780144 | MGnify/ENA primary metagenome ERZ780144 (study PRJEB29588, sample SAMEA1965858) | human gut metagenome | biome: human gut; feature: human-associated habitat; material: faeces | place: Denmark | collected 2008/2010 ... | reverse complement strand
TGGCTGTCAGAATTGCCACATTGGGATTTTCAAAACCAAGATTCTTCATAGCGTTCAAAGCACTGCGCATGATGACTTTTTTCTGTTCCAGATCAGGCGCTACATTGATGCCGCTGTCGGAGCAGTAAATGAGTTTGTGGTACTGAGGCAGTTCATACACTGCCAGCAGACTCAGCAGGTTGCCTGTACGCAGACCGTATTCTTTATTCAGTACGCCGCGCATATATACTGCTGTATTGACAATCCCTTTCATCAGGACATCGGCTTTTTTATTTCTTACCAGTTCCACAGCTGTTTTCATTGCTTCTGCTTCATCGGGGCGATCTACTAATTCATAATCTGTAAAACCGATCTTGTCTCCAATCTCGCGGATTTTTGTACCATCTCCTACCAAAACAGGTTTGATAAAGCCGATTTTTGCCGCGTCACGAACTGCGGACATAACCGCTTCGTCCTGAGCAACTGCTACACTGACTGTTCTGGGTTCGATAGATTTTACTCTTTCCAGCAGATCCGTAAAATTTTTCAGCATATTTTTACCGCCTTTCTTCCTATATAATAGCAATCAAATCAGAGATACTCTTTCGTTTCTTCTTCACCACTCAGAACACGCAGGGCACCAAGTGCCAAAGCTTCCATTTCCATTTCACCAGGAACAACGGCTTTGGGAGCCAGATAAGCAACTTTTTCATATACGTCATGGACGATTTTTTCGGAATAAGCAATGCCGCCGGTAAAGATGACCCGGTCAACTTTTCCTTTCAGAGAAGCGCCATAGAGAGCAATTTCTTTTGCAACCTGATAGATAAAAGCATCCAAAATCAGTTTTGCTTTTTCGTCACCGTTTGCTGCTCTTTCTTCCACTTCTCTGGCATCTTTGGTGCCGAGATAATCATACATACCGCCTTCTGCGCTGACTTTACGAACCATCTGCTCTCTGGTATACTTGCCGGAGTAGCAAAGTTCGATGAGCTGATATGCCAGCAAGCCACCGCTTCTTTCCGGAGAGAAAGGACCATCGGTTCTGCCGCCACTACCGTCAATCATTTTGCCTTTTTCATGGGCTACGATGGAAATGCCGGAACCAAGATGAGCTACAATGAAATTGAAATCTTCATATTTACCGCCCATATCTTCTGCGACTTTTCTGGAAACAGCCTTATGGTTTAATGCATGGAACCAGCTGAATTTTTCCAGATCAGAAATGCCTGTGATTCTTGCTTCGGGAATCATTTCATCTACAGAAACGGGATCGACAACAAAGGAAGGTACGCCGATCTCATCGCCGATGTTTCTTGCAATGACTGCACCCAGATTGGAAGCATGTTCGCCATTGATGGCATTTTTCAGATCTTCCACCATTCTGTCGTTTACCCGATAAGTACCGCCTGGAATGGCTTTCATCAGACCGCCTCTACCTACAACGCAGTCGAATTGATCCAGAGAAAATCCTTCTGCTTTCAGAACATCAACGATCATATTTTTTCGGTATTCATATTCATCAAATACATGAGGGAACTGTTTCAGATCTTCTCCTGTATGTGTAATGTTCTTTTTCAGGATCTCTTTCTTATCTTCATAAACAGCAACTTTTGTTGATGTACCACCTGGATTGATGACCAGTAAATACATAGCAGCACTCCCTTTCGTTTGTTCTATTGTGTAGAACCTTATTCTATTTTTGTTTCGCTGTACTAATATAAACACAATTCTGTTCTAATGTCAACAACTTTGTTCTATTTTGTATGCGAATTGTATAACACTTACATTTTTCACACACAAAAAATATACAAATTATCCATATCACATTTCATATAGTTTTCTACAGACACCATCACGCAATTATGTATTCCTTCATGCAAAGCTTTTTGTATTTGTTTTCCTCTCTTTTTTGCAATAAAAAAAGCGCCTCTCTGCGCCTCTATTTAAAAAAGCAGTATTCTTTTGCTGAATCTTTTTAAAAACCCCAATGTCCTCCCACGAAAAATGTTTCTGACAAAAATAACATAGCTGGAACCCGAAGATTCCAGCTATACCTGTTTTCTTATATGGCAGCTTTGAAAGAAAAGCCTTTTTTCCAAGCAAATCATTTTAATTTTTCATATAAAAACATTTAAATATAATCTTATTTTTTGAATTTATATCTCTCTTTTGTTATATATTTGTATTTTCACGTCGCTACATACAATACAAATAAATTGCAAATCCGTTAAATTTGTAGTACAATATACATAACATAATATATTTGAAAAAAATATAACAAAAAAGGGGGGTACTTATGCCAGCCAAGTATTTAACAATAGCAAATAAACTTCAGGAAGAAATCTTTCAGGGTACATACAATGGCACCGGTTTTCTTCCAACTGAATTAGAAATAGCTTCAAAAAACAACGTGAGCAGACAGACAGCACGCAATGCTCTTGCCGTACTTGTTGCAAACGGTATGATAGAGCGCCGTCAGGGAAGCGGTTCTCGTATCGTGAAACAGAAAAAGAATATCAAAAGCAATAGTATTGCAGTAGTTACTACTTATATAAACGACTACATATTTCCAAATGTTTTAAAAGACATTCAGCACAGCCTAAGTAAAAAAAATTATGCTGTCTATGTATATGCTACACAAAATCGTGTGGACGAAGAACGTAAAATCCTGCAAAATCTTCTGCAGTTAAATATTGACGGTCTTATAATGGAAGGTTCAAAAACCGCTCTTCCGTCACCAAATATAGATTTGTATCAGCAGTTTGAACAGCGGGATATACCGATACTTTTTATTTACGGATGTTACCCTCAGCTCAAAAAGCACACTTCCATAACCGATGATAATTTAGGCGGCGGCTATCAGCTTACAAACTATCTTATAAATAAGGGGCATACTAATATTGCCGGGATTTTTAAAATTGATGACCTTCAGGGACATGGACGATACAACGGATATTTGAAGGCTCTTACAGATGCAAATTTAAGCTTTTCTGACAAAAATATCCTTTGGTTTGACACTGATTCCAGAGAGCATCTCCTAAATGACCATCACATATTTTTTGACAGTTTCTGTGAAACCGTACTCAAAAAATGTACTGCCGTTGTGTGTTACAATGATGAGATAGCCTATTATCTGGTAAAAACACTTCTAAATAAAGGCGTAAATATTCCGGATGATATTGCCGTAGTAAGTTTTGACAACAGCCAGTTAAGCGAGCTGTCTCCTATCAAAATTACATCTCTTGCACACGGGACGAGAAGAATCGGTCAAAAGGCGGCAATGCAGATGCTTAATCTTATAGATAAAAATGAAGTAAATTCAGAAACTGTTTCCTGGACACTCGTAGAAAAGGAATCAAGCTGAAATACAAATTTATAAAATCAAGAAAGTTTTAAACAATGTACAATAGAAATGGAGATTTATGCTTATGAACAGGATAAAAAAAATAATGACCGTTACATTATCTTGTCTCTTTGTTATATCATCAGTTTCAGGCTGCCAAAGTTCAAGCAAAACCGAAAAAGAAAATTCTTCTTCACAGATAGTTTCAGATACAAACTCTCCTGAAACAAAACAGCCTGCTAAGACAAGTGAAAGCGAAACACCAACCAAGCCGATTTATGTTATAAAGAGCTACAATATATACAACGGAAATGAAACTATCGACCACTATTACAACTTTGACTACGAGGACAATAAACTTGTCAAAATCGAAGGTTATGACACTCAGGGACTCGGTATCACATACAAAACAGAAATAAACGACGATAACAATCTTACATCATTTTCAAGTTTTGATTCAAAAGGTGCCAAATCAGAATACTACAAAATGGATTTGTATGATGACGGCACATTAAAATGCGAATACCGATACTCTCCAACTGATGAAGTCCTTTATAAATACGATTATACTTACAATGACAACAAACAGATTGACACAAAAACAGGATATTCAAATGGCACTACACAGTCTGGCAAATCAGGATACACATACGACAAAAAACAAAATATTGTCCAGCAGACAAATTATTCAGTAAAAGGTGATGCAACTTCTTATATAAAATATTTTTACAAAAAAGGAAAGCTTGTAACTGAAAAATATTTTTCAAAGGAGGGCAAAATTTATTATATCAATAAATATAATTATAATAAAAACGGAAAGATTACGACAGTTTATAACTACACAGACAAAAAGTGTAAAAAAATTGCTTCAACCACAAAATATAAATACAATAAAAAAGGTCTGAAAACAGATGAATTCAGATACTCACAAAAAAATAAACTTGATAAACATATAAATATAAAATATCAGAAAATAAAAGTTGTAAGTGAGAAACCTTGGTATCTTGACTGGGTTTACAATAAAATTTCAGAATAGAAACGTGCCCCATAATATACTTACTATACTTACAACTTACAAAAATAAAATGCTGCATATTCATTTTGGAATATACAGCATTTTATTTTATGTGTGTATACAGAAAAATCCACAAATTCAATCTCAATCAGAGAAATTTATTTAAATTCTTTTCCTGTAAGAAGAAGATATGCTTCTTTATACTTATCTACTGTCTTATCTACTACTTCATCAGGAAGCTGATAGTCACTGTCAGGATTCTTCTTTAACCAGTCTCTTACAAACTGCTTATCAAATGAAGGCTGTCCCTGACCGGGCTTGTAACCTTCTACTGGCCAAAATCTTGAACTGTCCGGTGTAAGCATCTCATCTCCGAGAACTACTTTTCCGTTTTCGTCAAGGCCAAACTCAAACTTAGTATCAGCTATGATAATTCCCTTGCTCCATGCATAATCTGCACATTTTTTATAGAGTTCAATAGTACAGTCTTTAATCTGCTTTGCATAATCTGCACCTTTTCCGGGGTGAAGCTTTTCAAGTATTTCAACTGTATCTTCAAATGTAATATGCTCATCATGATCTCCAATGTCAGCCTTTGTAGTCGGTGTATAAATTGGTTCAGGGAGCTTGTCTGACTCTTTAAGTCCTTCCGGAAGTTTGATTCCGCACACTGTACCATTTTCCTTATAGCTCTCCCATCCGCTTCCTGTGATATATCCACGAACAATACACTCTATAGGAAGCATATCAAGTTTTTTACACATCATACTGTTTCCGTCAAACTTTTCATCCTTGAAAAATTCAGGCATATCTTTTACGTCGACTGAAATCATATGATTTGGAACAATGTCCTTTGTAAAATCAAACCAGAACTTTGACATCTGTGTAAGTATGGCACCCTTTTTTGTCACTTTGTTTTTAAGAATAACATCAAATGCTGATATTCTGTCTGTTGCAACAATAATAAGGCTGTCGCCATTGTCATAAACCTCACGTACTTTTCCTTCCTTAATCGGTGAAAATTCCTTCATAGTGTATGTCCTCCATTATTTATGTTTGTTTTTTATCTATTTTAGATTATTACCATCATTTTGTAAAGCGGCAAAAAATTCTTCCAGTATCCTTTCAAGATATAACTGATCATCAATTCCCATAGTCTCCCTTGAAGAATGCATTGCAAGAACAGGCACCCCTATATCGAGCATTCTGATAGGCAGATTTGCCACTGCAATAGCTCCAAGTGTACTTCCTCCCGGAATATCCGAACGGTTTACAAATCTCTGATATCTTATATTGTATTTTTCGCACAAACTCTTAATAATTCCAATTACTACAGGGTCACTCGCGTATCTTTCTGCCGCCGAAGTTTTTATTCCAAATCCATGATTTAAGAGAAGTTTGTTTGTCGGATCATTTTTCTCCGGCACATTAGGATGGATTGCATGTGCAACGTCAACTGAAAGACCTATTCCATTTGCAAATGCACATTCCATTGTCTCGTTGTCATAATCAAAGTTCTTAAAAATCCTCTTAATTATACTTCTTGTGAGTATTGAGCCTGCACCCTGCTTTGTCGCACTTCCGACTTCCTCGCTGTCATACACAACAGCTATATTGATACCATTTACAGGTACACTTTTCTTTATTCCTTTTATACATGCCTGAACCGATGTAAGATTATCAAGTCTTCCTGCCGAAAAAAGTTCTCCTGAAATTCCTAAACTGCACGGTGTCTCAACCGGATATAAAAACATATCATAATCAAGAATATCTTTCTCATCTGCATTTAATTCTCTTGAAATGTATCTATTCAATGTGTCCTTTTTCAATTCATCATCTGTATCATCCGACAATGCCATAACAGGAATCATATCTTTCTGCCTGTTTAGCTCAACTCCCTTATTAACCTCCCGGTTCATATGAATTGCAAGATTCGGAATAATAAACAAAGGCTTTCTTAAATCAATATACCTGATTTCCGGTTCCATAACATCATCGGTCTTTAAGACAACTCTTCCCGCTGCAGAAAGCGGTCTGTCAAGCCATGTATTTAAAATGGCACCACCGTAGACTTCCACATTCATCTTAATGTAACCGTTTGCCTCCATTTGGCATGAAGGTTTTATCTTGAGGCACGGAAAATCCGAATGAGCAGCCGCAAATCTCAAATTTTCACCGAACCACTTCTCACCAATTGCAAAAGCAACAAGTGTAGAGCCATAAACATTTACATAATATCTTCTGCCTCTCTCAATTTTCCATCTGCTGCCAAGCTCAAGCTTTTCAAATCCCACCTCTTCCAATTCATCTATGGCATAAATTATGCTGTGAAAAGGCGATACAGAAGCCTCTATACGTTTTTTAAGTTTCTCTGCCGTCCGTGTTCTCTGTTCAATATCCACCGCTTATCCTTCTCCTGTATTTTATAATTTCACAAATATTTCTGTTTTCTTTTTAAGACTGCCTGCTATCTCCTGGTTTTCATTCATTTCATTTGAAATAGTATCTATATCGGCCGCAAGATCCTGTACACTGTCTGCTGTTCCATTGACACCCTGAGCACCCTCATCAATAGCTTCACTTATCGATTCTATTGCCGTTGCTATCTGCGAAACATTGTTTTTAAGTCTCTCGGTTTTCTTTGTAAACTCACTCATGGCATCTTCAATATATGTAGCGTTGTCACGATATTCGGCACCTGCCTTAACAAAATCAGAAAAATCTTCCATAATGGAATCATTTAAATATTTTATAAGATCCTGCGAGTGCTCCGCAAGACTATGTACCGCCTCTACTATGATTGAATTTATCTCCTGTATATGATTTGCCGTATTTCTGCTGGCATCTGCCAAATCCCCAATCTCATGTGCAACTACCGCAAATCCTCGTCCGACCTCTCCTGCTCTCGCTGCCTCTATAGATGCATTAAGTGCAAGAAGATTTGTCTGCTGTGCAATATTTAAAATATCGCCTGTAAGGTCATTTATCTGGTCTATACTCTTGCTGTCCTCAATTGCTTTATTTAATACCTCAAGAATCTGATCCACTTTCTCTTTTGTGACATCCATATTGGTTCTGGCCATATTTTCCATATTCTCAGCATGCTTTTTCATCTCTACTGAATAACCGTTTATCTCTTCCGATCTGTCTGCAATCACTACTACATCTTTATTTACAGATGATGCATTATCATTTATGTGTGATGCATCACTTCCTATCTGAGTCATGGTAGCTGCAAGTTCTTCTGTCAATGATGACAAATCTGATACGCTGTTGTTTGAACAGTGTACTCTTTCGGAAACTTCTCCTGCAATCCTGTCCATATTGTTTGAACTCTCAGAAACCATTCCAAGTATTCCCTGAAGTCTCTCAATAAATGTGTTTATTCCACCACCAAGAGCCGAAATTTCATCATTTGAATGTATGGTAATCCTCTTAGTCAAATCACCTTTTCTTTCGTCTATATCAGCAATAATCTCATCAATCTCTTTTTTGCTTTTAACAATAGGTGATATAATTCTTATCTGAACCACTACTGCTGCAAATGCAAATGCAATCACACATATTATAATACATACTACACTTGTAGCAAATGCAATCACATAATCCCGGCTCAACTCTTTCTTTGCATCCTGTGATTCTTTTTGTACATTGTTTACCATTCTGTTTATTCCGGCATACATAGCCTCGGATGCTTTTTTAAGTTTGCTGTTTGCAATATTGAATGCGGCTTCATTTTTCGTATCTGCACTAAGCGCAATCATGGTAGCAATAGAATCTTTAAATGCAGCGTAATTTTTTATTATATTATTGTAAACACTTTCCTGCCCCTGTGAATTTTCTCCCAACTCCTGAATTTTTTTATCAAGCTGACTTTTCTTTTTATTTATGGAATTGACATAATCTATCATAGATTTTGAATCTGTCGCTACAATATGAGATAAACCTGCCGAATGAATGTCTTTTGAAACTGCTTCTATACTTGATAATTCTGTTATTTCTAAAAGATATCTGTCAGAAATAACTGTAGCTTTGTCATTTACCTTGCGTATATTCCTCTCTGATGCAACATTTGAAATTACTGCTATTGCTCCTAAAATAACAATCGGTAAATATATCCAAAAACGAATACTTGATTTCATTGTTTTTTTCATAATCTTCATTCCCCCTTACTGTACAACAGAAGCTTTTATCTGAGCCACTGTTTTGTCAAGATATTTCTGAAGGTCACCTTTTACGGAATCGTTTGCAAATGCCGTTCCAAGCTTTGTAGCCGGTGTCCAGAAATTTCCTCCAAGACGTTGCAATTCTGACCATTTTGACTGTTCAAGAATTGCCTGTACTGCCTGTGATTTTTTTACTTCATCAGATTTTCCTGCATTTATGTTTGACGGTCCCTGACCTCTCATTTCAAATCTGAGTTTCTGATTTTCTTCATTTGAAATATAGCGTGCAAACTTATGTGCCCACTCCTTATTTTTTGAATAAGGATTTACGCCAAGCATTTTGTAACCAAAATATGTCGACATCTGAACTTTCTTTCCGTTACAGTTGTATGTAGGAAGTTTAGCCGCTGCATAGTTTTTTCCATACATTTTCTTTATTGCGGCTTCGTCCCATATTCCACTTACACAGGCAATAACTTTTCCTTTTTTTATTCCTCCAAGCCAGTCTGTTGTATTCACAAATCCCTTGTTTTTACCAATTTTTATAAGTGCTTTTGCTACATCTATACCTTTAATTGATTTATTTTTTGAATCCCAGTCACAATAATTGGTAACACCATCTCTGTTCAGCCCCACTTTTAAACCGGTCTGTCCATAAAAAGAATACAGATACCATCCGGATGTCCAATCCATAGCAAATTTCTTGTTGTTTTTTGCGGCAACTGACAAAATTTTTTCAAGACTCTTGACATCATTTGAATTGAGATACTTTTTGTTGTAATAAAGGAAATATCCGTTATCTGCTGTTATAGGATAACCATACATTGTATTATTTACCGTAACCGCATTTGAAGCAGCCTCAAGATTTTCTGCCTTTACCGTCTCGGCATCTTCAATCGGATCTGCCGCACCACCTGCTGCTATCGCACTTATATCACCATCTGTAGTGGTATACACGTCTGCACCTTTCAAAACATCACCGAGAAGATTTGACCGGCACTCTCCCTCAACCATATCCGTATGTTTTATTATAATGTCAGCCTCAGACTTATGTTCACTTATAAAATTTTCTGAAACCGTTTTGATATAATCCCTGTCTTCTTTTCCTGCCCAAATAGTAAGCTCTACCTTTTCAGAAGTCGATTTATTTTTGTTTTCTCCAGAAACAGAACTTTTATTTTCCGTTTTTTTTGTTCCTGCACACCCTGTCATAATGCTTCCTGCCATAATTACCGCAAGTATTCCTGCCAATACTCTCTTCCTCATTATATCTTCCTCCTTAATCCATTGAAGTTTTAAAGTATAAAAGCCAAAACTAATTCCTTATCTGTTTAACAAATTTTTCAATCTTTAATATATCTTTACCAAATCCGTCATCATTTTCAACACCTGACGATACGTCTACCATATCAGGATTTACAGCCGCAACAGCTTTTCGTACGTTGTCCGGATTTAATCCTCCCGCTAAAATAAACAATTTGCCATCACGCTCAATCTGACTAAGTATATCCCAATCAAAAGATCTGCCACTGCCTGGCTCCGCTGCATCAAATACATAACCTGCAATCTTTTCATTAGAACTGTACATTTTAATCTCATCCATATCGTCAACATTAAAAGCCTTTAACACCGGAATCTGTGCCATTTTCAATACTTCTTCTTCTATTTTTCCGTGTATCTGTATATAATCAAACCCTGAATTGCAGATATCAATTATCTGTTCTTTTGCAGGTGATACAACAACCGCTGTTTTTTTTATATTTTTATCTAAATATTTCATAATTTCTTCTGCTTTTTCTATACTGATATTCCTTTTACTTTTTGGAAAAAACAATACAAAACCCGCAAAATCAATTTTGAACCTGTTTAAATATTCAGCTTCTCTCACTTCTGTCAAACCACATACTTTTATCATGGTCGTGTTTAAATCAATCAATTTTCCCACCTCTTCTCCTTTTAATTTCAAATATCCGGTAATCCCTTTATTTTCTTATAATTATAACCTATCTTAAATATAAAATCAATTATACAAAGCCTCTATTTCATATTTATGACTGAACGTTAATATTTATCTGATATTCTTATTTTTTTCAAATCTGACTATTTAGCAGGCATTTAAAATATATTATTATTCTTTTTGTTTGTCGATTCGCATGTTAATCACAAATACATTTTGCAAAAAGAAAAAGCATTGCAGAAAAGAGGAAAAAATGAACAAATCTCTAAAAAAACTTGTTATGGCAG
>ERZ780144.3682-NODE-3682-length-10763-cov-3.734684_pt1 | contig 10763 bp, 9 predicted proteins | sample MGYA00511380_ERZ780144 | MGnify/ENA primary metagenome ERZ780144 (study PRJEB29588, sample SAMEA1965858) | human gut metagenome | biome: human gut; feature: human-associated habitat; material: faeces | place: Denmark | collected 2008/2010 ... | reverse complement strand
CGCGCTGCGGACCCATCGTAAGGATATGAACCGTGGAGCCTTCGGTGCGGTCTTTCAGCGCGAGCGCCATTTCGAGCGCATTGAGGTCCTCCGGATTGAAGATGGCCGGCAGCGCCGCGCGGTTGACCGTCCCTTCGGGGGTCATCGCATCCTTACCCACATTGCGGGTATCGGGCACCTGCTTGGCCAATACGACAATTTTAAGTGCTTTTTTCATAAGGTTATAGTTACAAAATTAAATCGGTTTCGTTGTTTCGGACGCCGCGGCAGGCGGAAAACTCCGCGCACGGGGCCGCATATCCGGCCGCAATACGGCATGCGGGATACATTCGGCGCGGCATACGCGGCATGCGACATGCGGCGGCCGAAAGGCTCCCCTACCGGACGATCGTTTCGCCGCGGTCGGGACCGACGGAGATGATCTTCACGGGAACGCCCGTCTCGCGCTCGATGAATTCGACGTACGTCTTGAATGCGACCGGGAAGTCATCGTAGCTCCTGCAGTCGCGCAGGTCGCACTTCCAGCCTTCGAACTCGCGGTAGACGGGTTTCAGGTCGTCGCCGATCTCGTAGGGGAAATGCGCGGTGCGCTCGCCGCCGACCTCGTATTCGGTGGCGACCTTGACGGTCTCGAAGTCGTTCATGACGTCGGACTTCATCATGATGAGCTGCGTCACGCCGTTAATCATGATCGAATATTTCAGCGCGACAAGGTCGAGCCAGCCGCAGCGGCGCTCACGGCCCGTAACGGCGCCGTATTCATGGCCGATACTGCGCATCCGGGCGCCCGTTTCGTCGAACAGCTCCGTAGGGAACGGGCCGCTGCCCACGCGCGTGCAGTAGGCCTTGAAGATGCCGTAGACCTCGCCGATACGGTTCGGGGCGATGCCCAGACCGACGCAGGCGCCGGCGCAGACGGTATTCGAGGAGGTGACGAACGGATACGAACCGAAGTCCACGTCGAGCAGCGTGCCCTGAGCGCCTTCGGCCAGAATGCTCTTGTCCTGAGCCAGACACCCGTTGACGAAATATTCGCTGTCGATGATGTTGAAACGCTTGAGGTATTCGACGGCCTCGAACCACTTCCGTTCCAGCTCCGCAATATCATATTCATAACCCAGACCGCGCAGAATGCTCTCGTGGCGCGCCTTGGCCCGTGCGTAAATCTGCCGGAAATCGGCGCTCAGCACGTCGCCGACGCGCATGCCGTTGCGGCTCACCTTGTCGGTATAGGTCGGACCGATGCCTTTGCCCGTGGTGCCGATCTTGGCGCTGCCCTTGGCCGCTTCGTAAGCCGCATCGAGAATGCGGTGCGTCGGCAGGATCAGGTGGGCTTTCTTCGAAATGCAGAGTTGTTTGGTCAGGTCGTGGCCGCTGGCTGCGAGCGCCTCGGCCTCCTCGCGGAAGAGGACGGCGTCAATGACAACGCCGTTGCCGATGATGTTGGTTTTTCCGCCCTGAAATATGCCCGAAGGAATCGAGCGGAGTACGTATTTCTCGCCGTTGAACTCCAACGTGTGACCGGCATTGGGACCGCCCTGAAAACGGGCGACGACCTCGTAGGCAGGCGTCAGCACATCCACGACTTTTCCCTTGCCCTCGTCACCCCATTGCAGGCCGAGGATAACGTCAACTTTTTTCATTGTATCCGGTTGTATTTTTGTGTGCAAAAGACATTTTTTGCATCCAAAGGTACGAATTATTATCCGAAATACCCAATTCGCCGCGGCGACTTTTCAACAATGTATCAGAAATCGGGCACGGGAAAATCATCCCGCAGAGAAAAAACAAAGCACTTGGCGAAATCGGCGGAATAAAATTCGGCTGCTCCGGAGCGGGACGGGCAGATAGACGGACGGGGCAGACGGACAAAGCGGACAAAGCGGACAAAGCGGACAGAGCGGACGGGGACGAATGAGCGGAGAGACGGAGAGACAAAGCAGGCGGATGGACGAGCAGACAGAACAGATGAACAGGAGACGGAACAGCCGAACGAATGGACAAACGGGCGGATGGACGAGCGGACAGAGCAGGACAGAGCAGACAGAGCAGGACGAACAAGCAGAGAGACGAAGCAGAGAGACGAAGCAGAGAGACGAAGCAGACAGGCAAAGCAGACAGACTGCAGACACCTCGCACCGCCATTCGGAAGATTCGCAAAACACCGGACTGAATCATGTCGCAGGCGAAAAAAAACGACAATCCCGCCCCGGAGAAACCGGACGGGAGCGAAGACCGGGAGCAGAAACCGGGAGCAGAGCGGACGGGAGCGGATCGGACGGGAGCGGATCGGCCAAAAAGACGATACGGAATCAGCGGACGATTATTTCGGGATGTCCGTCGGCGCTGACGCTCTGCGATGCGCGGCAGTAGACGGTCGTGAGCGGAGGATTGCCGCCCGCGTCGGCCTTAAGCCGGTCCGAGCAGGGCCGCAGGTCGAGCGTCACGAGCCGGTTGCCGCTGCAGTCGAGCAGGCGGAGCGCTCCGGCGGATTTGAGGTCCAGCAGCGTGAGCGCATTGTCCGCGCAGTTCAGCTCCAGAAGAGCGCGCAGGCCGTCCAGATCGAGCGAAGCGATGCGGTTACGGCTGCAATCGAGCGTCTGCAACAGCGTACACTTGCGCAAATCGAGCTGCGTGAGATCGTTGCCGCTGCAGTCGAGCCGTTCGAGCCGCGAGAATTCGCCGATCTCCCACATATGCGCGATGCCGCGGTCAGGGCAGTCCATTTTCAGGACGCGCTGCGCTTCGTAGCGCGAAATGCGTCCGTCGTGGTCGATGTCGAAATGCTCAAGGCAATAAGCCTCGAATGCGGGATCTGCAAAAGTGATGTATACGCGCTTGTTCTTGTCGTCGCGTTCGTCGTCCGCAAGGCCGCAGGCCGCAAGAAGCGCAAACGCGAGGAGAGGAACGAAGCGGGTCATAGGCCTCAGATGTTTACGTCGTCGTCGGAGTCGTCGCCGCCGTCGGAATTGCCGTCGTCCTGAATCTCGTCGGCACCCTTGATCTCGTCGTCGTAGTAGTCCTTGTCGTCGTCCTCCTGCGCATTGTCGTCGATCTTGACGTCGATCTTAACCATGTAAGCGATTTCGTCCGTATCGAAAGGTACGGCATAGAAAAAATCTCCGTTGGGCTTGTCCACGCGCATCATCGCTTCGGTGAACCCCAGCGGGTATTTCTGCTTGACGGCCTCCTGCAGTTCGGGGGCCAGATTATGGAAGCTCGTTACGATATGTTTCTTCGTCGTATTCTGTTTAGCCATAATAATGTTTGGAAATTTTCTGCAATTATAAGCAAAATTTACATATCGCGCCACATACTCAATTTTTTTTTGCATTTTTTTTGAATTTGCAGGTAGTTACGAACAAAATACGTACCTTTACGCACGTTATACTTATATTATGATACGCGAGAGAATCGAAGAGCTGCGGCGGCAGCTTGAGTACCATAACTTCAGATATTACGTCGAAAACGCCCCCGAAATCTCCGACTTCGAATTCGACGCCATGATGCGCGAACTGCAGGATCTGGAGCGCGCGCATCCCGAAATGGCCGATCCCAACTCACCTTCGGTACGCGTCGGAAGCGACATCACCGCGGATTTCCGAAGCGTGAAACACCGGTTTCCGATGCTTTCGCTCGGCAACACCTATTCGCCGGACGAGCTGCACGAGTTCATCGAGCGGATCGAGAAGGAGACGGGTCCCACGGAATTCGTCTGCGAGCTGAAGTTCGACGGCACGGCCATATCGCTCACCTACGAGCATGGCCGGCTGTTGCGCGCCGTGACGCGCGGCGACGGCACGCAGGGCGACGACGTGACGGCCAACGTCCGCACCGTGCGGACAGTGCCCCTCAGGCTCAGGGGCGACGACTGGCCCGACTATTTCGAAATACGCGGCGAGATACTGATGCCCTACGCCTCGTTCGACAAGATCAACGCCGAACGCGAGGCGGCCGGGGAGACGCTTTTCGCCAATCCGCGCAACGCCGCGGCCGGAACGCTCAAGCAGCAGGCTTCGGCGGTGGTCGCGCGGCGCGGTCTGGACTGCACGCTCTACCAGCTGGCGGGCGACGACCTGCCCTTCACGAACCATTGGGAGAGTTTGCAGAAGGCACGCGAATGGGGATTCAAGATTTCGGACCAGATGCGCATATGCCGCAGTGCGGAGGAGATAGACGCCTACATCGCCCATTGGGACGAAGCGCGCAGGGAACTCCCCTTCCCCACCGACGGCGTGGTAATCAAGGTAAACGACTTCGGCGTGCGGCGGCAGCAGGGATTCACGGCCAAGGCCCCGAAATGGGCCGTGGCCTACAAGTTCAAGGCCGAGCAGGCTTTGACGCGGTTGGACAGCGTGGCCTTTCAGGTGGGACGCACGGGAGCCATAACGCCCGTGGCCAACCTCGAACCGGTGCTGCTGGCCGGCACGACGGTACGCCGGGCGACGCTGCACAACGCCGAACAGATGGCCCTGCTGGACATACGTCCGGGCGACATGGTATACGTCGAGAAAGGCGGCGAAATCATTCCCAAGATCACGGGCGTGGAGCTTTCGCAGCGGCCGGCAGACAGCAGGCCGTTCGAGTACATCACGGTATGTCCCGAATGCGGCACGCCGCTGGTCAAATACGAAGGCGAGGCGAAGCACTACTGTCCCAATCAGGGCGGATGCCGTCCGCAGATCATCGGACGCATCATCCACTTCATCCGCCGCAAGGCGATGGACATCGAGGGGCTGGGCGAAGAGACCGTCGAGCTGCTTTACGAAAACGGGCTGGTGCGCGACGTAGCCGACCTGTACGACCTGCAGGCTCCGCAGCTGGCGTGTCTGCCGCGGCTGGGCGAAAAGTCGGCCGACAACATCATCCGGAGCATCCGGGGATCGGTCGAAGTGCCCTTCAGGCGCGTGCTGTTCGGGCTGGGAATCCGCTTCGTGGGCGAAACCACGGCCAAATACCTCGCGGAACACTTCCGGTCGCTCGACGCGGTGATGAAAGCCACGCGCGAGGAGTTGACCGAAGCCGACGAAGTGGGCGGACGCATCGCCGACGCGATCATCGAATACTTCGCCGACGAGAAGAACCTCGCCATCATCCGCCGCCTGCGCGACGCGGGCGTGAAGTTCGAAGCCGAAGCGCGCGAGCTGGCGTCGGAGTCGCTCGCGGGAAAGAGTTTCGTGATATCGGGCAAATTCTCGAACCACAGCCGCGACGAGCTGAAAGAGCTGATCGAAATACACGGCGGCAGGAACCTCGCGGCCGTGTCGGCGAACGTCGATTACATCGTGGCAGGCGAGAATATGGGTCCGGCGAAGCTCAAGAAAGCCGAGAAGCTGGGCGTGAAGATCATCTCCGAAGAGGATTTTATCGCCATGATCGGCAGCGACGAAATACCCGCCGCAAATGCGGCGGAAAAGCGGACGGAAGGGAGTGCGGAAGGGGGCGCGGCGCACAAGGATGCGGCCGAGCCGGAGCTGTTTTAGCGGCAGGCGCAACCGGATAGGCCGTCCCCGCCGGTACGAAGAAACGGCGGCGGGAACGGAAGAGACGACAACGGCGGGAACAGAAGACGCCGCGGCGGCGGAAATGGAAACACGGCAGTGAAGGCAGGAAACGCAATGCCGAAAGAAGGCTAAAACGCAGGGCGGCAAACGAAGACGCTGCGGCGGAAGCAGGAAACGCGGCGGCGGAAATGGAAACACAGCAGTGAAGGCAGAAGACGCAATGCCGAAAGAAGGCTAAAACGCAGGCGGAAACGGAAGCAGGAGACACAACAGCGGAAGCAGGAAACGCGGCGGCGGAAGTTGAAAACACGGCAGTGAAGGCAGAAGACGCAATGCCGAAAGAAGGCTAAAACGCAGGGCGGCAAACGAAGACGCTGCGGCAGAAGCAGGAAATACAACAGCAGAAGCAGGAAACGCGGCGGCGGGAGCGGCGTAAGCGCCGGATCGCGGAAGACAGCCGTCGAAAAAGAAACTACGAACAAAACCGGAATACGATGATAAGAGAGAAACTGACAGGCGTGGGGGTCGCGATGATAACCCCCTTCACATCGGACGGACGCGTCGATTATCAGGCATTGGCGCGCATGATAGACTACGTAATAGAGGGCGGCGTGGATTACATCGTGGCGCTCGGCACCACGGCCGAGACCCCGACGCTCTACATGCCCGAACGCGCGGTGATCGCCATGTTCATCACCAACCATATCGCAGGCCGCGTGCCGCTGGTGATGGGCTGCGGCGGAAACTCGACGTCGGAGGTGCTGGACCAGCTCCGCGAATTCGACCTGCGGGGCGCGGACGCCATCCTGAGCGTGACGCCCTATTACAACAAACCCTCGCAGGAGGGACTTTACCAGCATTTCCGCACCGTATCGGAGCATTCGCCCCTGCCCGTGATACTCTACAACATACCGGGTCGGTCGGGCGTGAACATGACCGCCGAGACCACGCTGCGGCTGGCGCGCGACATGAAGAACGTCATCGGCATCAAGGAGGCGTCGGGCGACATCGAGCAGATGCAGCGCATCCTCGACAACCGCCCCGAAGGGTTTCTGGTGCTGTCGGGCGACGACGGCATGACGCTCGACCTGATGCGCCGCGGCGGCGAAGGCGTGATTTCGGTGGCGGCGAACGTATTTCCCAAACGTTTCATGCAATGCGTCGGTCATGCCAAGCAGGGCGATTTCGACCGCGCCGAAGAGGAGTACAGGGCGCTCGACGAAGCGGTGCACGCGCTCTTCGAGGAGGGAAATCCCGTGGGTGCGAAATGCGCGCTCTCGGTGATGGGCAAAATCGGCCCCACGATGCGGCTGCCGCTGGTCGAGGGTTCGCAGGCGCTGCGCGAAAAGTTCAGCCGGCTGATTGCGGAATACGATTTGCGCTGATTCCGCGTTAGTGTCTAAAATACGGACTAAAACACGGATATGAAAAACTTACTGCTGTTACTGCTTCTGCTTCCGGCGCTGGCCGCAGCGAAGGTTCCCGACGAGGAGGATATTCAGAACAAGACGATGGACGCCGAGTCGCCGTTCTACTATCCGTCGCTGATGATGCGCTACAACGCCGGCGACGAAACGCTGACCGACGAGGATTACCACTACCTCTATTACGGCTACGCCTATCAGGAGAGCTACAAACCGCTGGACTCGAATCCCGATCTGGACAAGCTGCTGTTGATGGCTTCGGGACTCGATCCCGACAAACCGGCCGTCGAGACGCTCGAAGCGATGCTCTACACGGGCGAAGATGCGCTGGCCCGCGATCCGTTCAGCCCCAAGATCCTCAATCTGATGGCCTACGCCCACGGCGCGCTGGGCAACAAACTGCAGGAAAAGATGTACTACAACCGGATGCAGGGCGTCATCCGGGCGATCCGGGAGTCGGGAGACGCGCTGACGCAGAAAACGCCGCGCCATATCCTGATGTTCGACCACGCGCTCGACGTGATGGCCACCGAAGGGCTTTCGTACGACAAGAGCCGCATCATCAGCCGAACGGTGGAGTTCATCCCGCTGACCGTACCCTACACGGTGGAGGGCAAGAAGCGCAAGGGACTCTACTACGACTTCGGACGCATATACTGGAACAAACCCGAAGGTTATACCTATAAACGCGACCGCACATGGCAGTTCAACAACCTCAAACCCCGTACGTACAAATAATCCGGCGCACGTTCGCCCTGCTGCTGGCGCTGGCGGTTTTCGCCGGCTGCGAAAAGGAGCGGGAGCCGGCGGAAATAACGAGTTCGCAGGAAGAAGCGGTGCTGCGCAGCACGGCCGGATCGGCAGCGGCGTTCACCGTGACGGCGACCGGACCGTGGACGCTGACCACCACGGGCAGCGGATTCGGCATCTCCCCCACCGCAGGGGGCCGGGGCGAGACGACGGTAACGGTGACGGCGTCGGACGGGAATCCGGGCCGCAGCCGCGTCAAGCTGGGGACGGTCGCGCTGACTCTGAACGCAGGAGGCGCGCAGTGCAGCGTCACCGTGTCGCAGAGTCCGGCGACGGCGACGCAGACCATGCTGCTCTACATGCCGGGACGGGATTTGCTGAAATTCTACAAGCAGAATATCGACGGCGTCCTGAAAGCCGTCGATGCGAACGTTCCGGGCGACGGCCGCGTATTGGTCTGCTATCAGCCCAACGCGCACTCGCAGGCCGAAATGTACGAGGCGTATTTCAACGCCGAAAAGCAGGCGGCCGCATTCGCGCTGCTGAAAACCTACGACGATTTCGCGGCGGCCGATCCCGCATGCGTACAGCGCATGCTGGCCGACGTGGAGGCGCTCGCCCCGGCGCAGCATTACGGGATCATCGTCGGCTGTCACGGCAAGGCGTGGGTGCCCGCGAATCAGGGAGCGCTCAGCTACTCGGCCCGGATGTCGAAGGTGCTGGAGGATTTATGGACCCCGGCGCCGGGGGCGCTGACGACCCGTTCGTTCGGCGACACGGGGCGGTCGATCGACATTACGGACTTCGCGGCGGCGGTCAAGGCCCAGAATTACAGGACCGACTACCTGCTTTTCGACGCCTGCTTCATGGCCAATATCGAGACGCTTTACGACCTGCGCGAATGCACGGACTACGTGATTGCCGCGCCCTGCGAAATCATGGGAGAGGGATTCCCCTACGAGCGGGCGATGCCGTGGTTCTTCACCGACGGCGGCAAAACCCGCGATCTGACAAAGGTGTGCGAAGCATTCTGGAACTTCTACATGAACGACGCGACGACCCAATCGGGCTGCATTTCGCTGGCCGTGATGTCTGAAATGGAGGGCATGAAGGAGGTCATGCGGCGCATCAACGCAGCGTCGAAAAAGTCTTATGCCGAGGAGCTGCAAAGCTACGAGGGAATGTCTTCGCACATATTCTACGATCTGGGCCACTGGGTCGAACTGGCCTGCGGCGACGCGGGGCTGAAAGAGGATTTCAAAGCGCAGCTGGACAAGGCGTTTCCCAAAGCCGCACGGCTCAGCACACCGGGATTCTACTCGGCGTACAACGGCCGGATGAACCCCGTCGCCTACTATTCGGGGGTGTCGTTCAGCGAACCGTCGGACAAATACGTCGAGGAGAACAAGCAGACGAGCTGGTACCGGGACACGCATTGAATGAAAAAGGGTGATTCTTGCGAATCACCCTTTTCCGTTATTCGTACTGGCCGGACTTGAGCCGTTCGACCTCCTCGCGGGAGAGGAAACGCCATGCACCGCGCTTGAGGTTCTTTTTCGTCAGACCCGCATAGTAGACGCGGTCGAGCTTGGTGACGGTATAGCCGAGGAACTCGAAAATACGGCGCACGATGCGGTTGCGGCCCGAATGGATCTCGATGCCGACCTCCTGCTTGTTGTCCTTGACATAGGAGATCTCGTCGGCGAAAATCTCACCGTCTTCGAGCGTAATGCCCTCGGCGATGCGGTCCATGTCGGCGCGCGTCAGGGGTTTGTCGAGCGACACCTGATAGATTTTCTTCTTCCGGAAGGCCGGATGCGTGAGCTGCTTGGTCAAATCGCCGTCGTTGGTGAACAGCAGCAGTCCGAGACTGTTCTTGTCGAGACGCCCCACCGGGTAGATGCGTTCCGTGCAGGCGCCCTGCACCAGCTCCATGACGGTTTTGCCCGCATGCGGATCGTCGAGCGAAGTCACATAGCCCTTGGGCTTGTTGAGCACAAGATAGACCTTCTTTTCGCCCTGCACACGGCTGTCGTTGAATTTCACCTCGTCGGTGGGCAGCACCTTGGTGCCCAGCTGGGTGACGATCTGACCGTTGACGGTCACCAGACCCGCCGTGATGAAATCGTCGGCCTCGCGGCGCGAGCAGAGTCCCGACTGGGCCAGAAAGCGGTTCAGGCGCATTTCGCCGATCTGCTTTTCGGGCGTGAACTTCGGATAGGAAGCCGGCTTGTCGTCGTGCTTCCGGAATCCGGGCTTATAGGGTTTGTCGCCGAACCTGCGGTCGCCGGACTTTTTGTCCGTGAACCGACGGTCGCCGGCGGGCTTGTCGCCGAACTTGCGGTCGCCGTAGGGTTTGTCGCCGAACCTGCGGTCACCGGACTTTTTGTCTGCGAACCGACGGTCGCCGGCGGGCTTGTCGCCGGATTTACGTTCTCCGTAAGGTTTGTCGCCGAACTTGCGGTCGCCGAATTTCTTGGGACCCCGGTTGTCGCCGTAGGCGGGTTTTTCGCCGCGGGGCTTATCGCCGAACGAGCGGCGCGGTTTGTCGCCGTCGCGGTAACGTTCGTCCGAACGGGCGCGGTCGCCCTGCCGTTCGTCGCCGAAACTGCGGCGCGGTTTGTCGAATGCAGGACGGTTGTCCTCCGTAAAGTGGGGGTTGTACGACGCCCGCTTGACGGGCTTGCGGTCATCGGACGGCTGCTCCGAATCGGCAGCATCACGCTGCAAACGCGGGCGACGCTCGACACGCTCCGCCGTAGCGGTCACGGTACGCTGACGCTTGTCGCGTCCGAAACGCGTAAGCACCGAGGTCGAGTCGTTTTTAAAGTCTTTCATAATCAGTTTGAATGTTTACGCGGCAAAGTTAATCGAATTTTCCGGATAAAAGCATATTGCATGCCCGATTCGGAGATAAAAGCCGCAGGCCGTTACAAATTCGCCGCTTTTGCGTTATCTTTGCATCCATAAACAACGCCCGGCGCCGTTTGCCGGGTATTTCCCCCGTCGCTTTCCATGAACATGAACCGTGAAATACTGCGCATTGCGCTCCCCAATATCGTCTCGAACATCACCGTGCCGCTCA